>JAEIGA010001585.1_pt1 | contig 35603 bp, 51 predicted proteins | sample 9270691 | NCBI WGS metagenome assembly JAEIGA01 (sample SAMN17057246, study PRJNA624740) | gut metagenome | biome: biome; isolation source: fecal sample | host: Bos grunniens | place: China: Xizang | collected 2019
AGCGATCTTTTAAATAAGACATAATCAGGAGGATTTATGAGCAATAACACGGAATATAATCGCGGAGGCTTGGGCGGTGCGCTTTCCTATATAGGTCGAAAGCTCGGCGGGGGTCTCGTAGGATTTACCGAGGGTATCGTTGACTTTACGGTAGGTGGTCTTGCAAAGGTGTTTGGCAATAACGAGCTATCCGATTATATGATCAAAAACCAATGGATGGACTACGAGGCGGCGGACAGAGAATTTAATCCCGATGCAGGAGCAAAGTTTATCGGTGATGCCATGTCCGGTGTCGGTAACAGCGCGATACCTTTCGCAGCGACGTTGCTTACAGGTGGTATGACGGGCGTAGGCGGTGCACTGGCTAAGTACGGCCTGCAATTCGGAGTATCATTTCTGTCTGCGGGTGGTAATGCTGTCACAGAGGCTTATCAAGAGTCCGGAGATATTAATGATCAAACGTGGCTATACGGTGCAGGGTCGGGTGCATTGGAAGGTACTCTGGAGACGGCAGATGATTTGCTTCTTATTGGTTTGGGAGCTTTTTCAAAAGGCTTTGAATATGCGGCGAAAAAAGGCGCAATGAAAATGTTATGGCAGAGTGCTCGTTCAGAGGCGTATGAAGAGGGTATATCTACAGTGCTGGCTCCGTATTTGAAAAGAGCGACGTATAACCCGAATGCACAGAATGCAACAAAACAGGAAAGAGGCTATTCAACTGTTGTCGGTGCACTGTCAGGCTTCTTAATGGGCGGCGGTGGACAAGTTATAAATGCCGCAAACGATATTCGTATCGGCTCCGTCACTTACAATAACGGCAATTCGAGAGATAGCGTCCTTTCGGCTGCGAAGGAGCTTATAGACTACGATGAGAAGGAACAGACCGGAAGCGAAGCAATCGCTAATATCAAACAGGCTTACGATAAGATAATTGCGGGTACTAACGCTATATCTGAGATGCGACAGCTTGGCGTGCTTAAGCAGCAGATCGGCGCGGCACTACTTGAGGGTAATGCCGCAACCGCCGCAATGAGCGTGCTGGCCGATCCGCAAGCGACGGTCGATAGCATCAATGCCTTTTACGGCGGAAACAGGATCACCGTTGAGGAGCTCACCAAAGGCCTCAAGTCTACCGACGTAAACAGCAAGGAGTTTGGCAAGAGTCTCTTTAAGGCTCTCCGAGAGAACGATACTCTCCGTAATATCGTAGCAATCCAGATGGTGGGTAATGCCGAGCTTGCGACGAGGGACTACGCCGAGGCGATTCTCGGAGATACTCCCATCAGTACGGTGGCGACTCAACAGAATCTTAACAGGTTCGTAGAGACGAGCGATCCCGAGACCATTCGCAGGGTGTCGGAGGCACTCGGTATCAATATGTATACGGCAACGGCAAGCGATCTTGCAGATGCTATCGCAAGAGCGAGAGACGGTAGGACTCTGACAGCATATGAGGCGGGGCTTCGTGCGGTAAGAGAAGCACAGGGTGCGAGAGCATCGTTGGGGGACGCTCCTTTGAACATAACCAGTCTTATTAAGCTCGGTGACGGTGCAAGCAGATTTACGATAGGTAACAGAGACGTTGCTATTATCCGAGAGGGAAGCCTCTACAGACTCTATGACTACAAGAGTGGTGAGATAACCAAGCCCTTGACGGCGGCAGAGGCTATCAGGGAGCTTCAGGCTTTGAGAGACGGCTCACAGGTCGGGGAGAATACCCAAAGCGAGCCTGATGGCGAAAAAACGGACTCGGAGAAGGCATCTGCGGCAAAGGTAAAGGAATTCTGCGAGGAAAAGATCCCCGAATATAAAAAGCTCACCCCTTCCGAGAGGGAGGCAGTGAGAATGACGGTCAGACAAGCTATGGCTCTCGGCGCAAGTGAAGCGGATACGGTACTCTTCGGAAGATTTGCCGCTATCAGTGGAATGAATATCTATATCAGGGAGAATATCCCGGGAGAAAACGCTTTTTATAATGCTCGTGAGCAAAGTAACGGTATATATATCAATCTTAATGCTCAAAGGAGCAAGACCTTCGGACAGCTTCTCGGCCACGAGATGTTCCATAGAATGTTCGCACTTGAAAAGGGCGGTATGAAGCTCTACAAATCCGCCCTTAAGCTGGTACCCAAGGATTTAAAGCAGAGAATCACGAAAAGATATGACGAGGTGCTTCGTGAGCTTGCGTTTGACGAAGCATCAAGACGAGCTATCACCACCGAGGAGGCGGCCGCTGCATATTCCGAGACGATAATCGGTACTGACGGAGTGATGGATTATCTTCTGTCGGAGAAGCCGAGCCTCAAGGACAGAATCATCGACTTCTTCACCGGGGCAAGTAAGAAATACAGCTTCGAGGACGGTCTCTCATCGGCGGCAAAGAGGTGGCTTAAGGAATATAAGAAGCTCTTTGATAAGATCTCCGAGAAAAACAAAAGCTCCGCAGCTCTTGTAAATGCTACCAAGAGGTACGGAGATGAAACCACGGATGATTCTAACGAGGCTAAAAGCGGCAAAAGAAGCTCGTTGATGGATGATAGCGGTAGTTCGTCGGTAGAGTTTAATCAGTACGTTGAATACGATAAGCCTATCACTGTTGATGATGTGAAGAAAATTCACGATATATCTGCTGAAAAAGGCAAGTTAAGCATAAATTCCTTTACATCTGAGGAAATAAAAGCGACACAAAAGTGGGCTTCCAAGTTTGATAAAGAGCTTGGAGCTAAATCTCCGTTCTTCCGCGCATGGTTAGGAGAGTGGAGAGCGCATCAAGACAGAGAGTTTGTTGAGGTTGTAGATATTCCGCGGTACTTTGCAACAAATGAGGATAGAAAGAAAAATCGTGGTGTTGTAAAGAACGATGATACAGGTTGGAATATTCGTATTTCTCGTGAGGGAGAAACAAATACTATTTCTCACGCAGGTGATGAACGTTTATCCGAGTATGGATTGTCAGGCATAAAAGAGCTTATTAAACACGGTATATTCTTTGATAGCGAACTACACGAACATCATAACAACAATGCAAAAAATGATGTAATATCTTTTGATCATAAAATTTACTCGTTAGGGCGGGGCGTTAACGGAAAAATCGCGTTATACAAAATTACAGTTGAAGAATTCTTCCAAAGCAAAACAGAACCCGGAAATAAACGTTTTCATAATCTTCGCTATGTAACAAAAATAGCCGATGATGTCGGCGGACGCACTTCCGAGAAGACTCGTAGCGGCGGCTCCACAAATGACTCATCAGCCATTTATAGTATATCCGATTTATACGAATTTGTCAAGACTTATGATAAAGATTTTACGCCTGCACCCGAAGTCAGCGAATATGTTTTGAATGACGACGGCACGCCACGTGTGTTCTACCACGGAACTAATGCTGATTTTAACATATTTGACCTTGAAAAAAGCGGTGCCAATTTCGGCAAAGTTTCAGAAGGATTGTTCTTCTTTACCAGTAAAAAAGATTCCTATCCGGGAAGCGCGAACGATTATGCAAAACACGTAACCGAAACAAAAGGCGGCAAAGAACGTATTTACGAATGCTATATTCGAATGAAAAATCCGCTTGTTATTGATAGTCAACGGTCTTATGACCCGATATCGCATTTTGATAAAAATGCAGATCGGATATACGAAAAATATTTCAATGGTGATTATGACGGAATAATCGTCAAAGATAGTACCGGCAAAAACAGCGATTCAATTCTTGCGCTTGTTGATAACGCAACACAAATAAAGTCTGCAACAGATAATATCGGAACGTTTGATAGAACCAACCCCGACATCCGTTTCTCGCTTATGGAAGAGACCGACGAATCCGTGACGGACAATGCCCGGGAGAAGGAGACGGTATCGGTTGCCGCAGAGGAGATATCCTCGGATGACGTAATCATAGAGCGCAAGAGTAAGAAGAAGCCCGACGGGGCTATGCTTAAGGAAAAAGCAGAGCTCAAAAACAAGATAGTGTACAACAGGTCTGAGGTAGCCGATGCTGTAAAGCGGATGGAGGGAGTAAACCTCTTGACGGCAAAGCAGCGAGGAGAGATCATCGAGGGCTTGTGGTGCGATCTTAACGCACCCGACAGGATTAAGGCTAAGGACGGATATCTTGAAGCTGTGGCGAGAAGAACCACCAATAGTATCATCGACGGTCTCGACGGAGGAGAGACAAGCCTTCAAGACTCGATCGAGAGAATTGCCACCTCTGCTATTAAAGAGGTTGTTACTCTTTACGAGGACGGCGGTCACCCTTCGGAAAAAACAAGGAGCGACGAGGCATCCATGAAGAGACTTGCGGCAGACCGTGAGAGGCTGAAAGCGAAAGCGACTAAGGTGCTTGAGACGGAGAGCGCAAGGCTCAAGGCAGAGGGTGCAAGGCTCAGGGCAGATTATGCCAGAGCTACCGAGGCTCTCGAAGGGGAAAGCGCAAGGCTTAAGGCTGAGTATTCCGGCGAAAAGGTGTTCAGCAAGAGCGAGTGCCTGAAGGCTATCAAGGCTCTACCCATTGCCGATAAGCTCTCGACAAAGGATATCAACGAGATCGCGGACAAGCTCTGGAAGAATCTTAACAAGGTTGTCAAGAAAAAGGATCAGGCAGCACATCTTAAGCAGATGGCCAAGATCATTACAACAAGGATCGAGAGTCTCACCGAGATCTCCGATGAAAGCACTCTTGTCAAGCTTGGAGTGCAGGTAGAGGATGCCGTCAACAGAATGTGGGACCTCGGCGGTCAGGCTTCCAAGAAAACTAAGCTTGAGGAAAAAGCGAAAGCTAAGATAGAGACTCTGGAAAGCAAAGTCAAGTCTGCCAACGAAAGAGCGGACACAAAGGATGCGCGATATCAGGCACTTCTTGAGCTGGACAGAACGGTGCTTATGCTCCGTGAGAAGAAGTTCGGTACCCAGTTTGATAACGCTACGGTATACAAAGGACGGACTCTCAAGGATCTCTTCGGTGAGATATCTACCTTTGATTTTCGCAGAACATTCTCGGAAACAAAATTCAGAGAGAAGGTGAAAAAACTCTCCGAGTGGTATAACAAGGATAATCCTATGCTTGAATACACCGAGGACGACGTCGGGTGGTACAATGAGGGAATAAAGGAGTATCTTGATACAATGAGCTCGGCAGAGGGTGAGGCGACGGTATACGAGCTTAGGTCCTTTAATGAGGTGCTTAAGTATTTCATCCATCTTGCCGAAAATTACGACAAGGTGTGGGTAAATAAGAAGTGGGTAGATGCTATTCCGCTCGCCGAAAAGTACATAGGACAGATCGAGAGTACGGGTAAGGAAAGTAAGACCTCGTGGCTGTTCAGAAATTCCTATGACGAGGCGTTTGGTACTCCCGAATCAGTTATGCAGGCGGCGGACGGACACAGAGACGGATTCTACACTCAAAGCTACAAGGAACTTAATGATGCGGTCATCGACTCGGAGATCATTATTATGCAGATCATGAAGAACCCGGGTCAATTTGTGGATGCAAAGGAAAATCGAGCGTGGGCCAAGGCTCTGACGGACAAGACGCAGGAGATCAGGGGAGTGAAGCTCTCTAAAATCGAGCTTATCGAATACTTTATGACTCTGCACCGCGAGCAGGCGCAGGAGACCCTCGCTATAAACGGCTTTGAGGTACAGACAGACAAGAATAACTACATGCGGGTAAACGGTTTCTCAAAAAGCAAAAATCTCACAAAGGAAGAGCTCAGAGCTTTGACCATGGAAGAGATCGCAAGAGTCGAAAAGATGCTGGATGAGAGGGATAAGCAGTTTGTAAAGCTTCTCGAGGATAGCTACAAGGTTTGCGGACAGATGAAGAGCGAGGCGGACCTTAAGCGGCTCGGAATCTCCAATGTTGTCGGCGGATATTATTATCCCATCCGCAGAAGGTACGTCAAGAGCGTTAACGTCTGGGATCAAGAGGCAGGGTGCGTGGACAGATTCACATATGCCTCGTATAACAAGCATACTAAGGAGCATCCTCTTCAGCCGCTCGAGATCGGCTCGGCGTGGGATACATTCAACAGGCACGTCAAGGGAATCGTGTATTACGCAAACGTGTCACCGGTAACGGAAACATTCCAGAAACTCTGGAAGCTCAATACCTCGGGTAATAACAATCTTCCACAATCGATAGAGTCCGCAAGCGCACACAGTACGAATATATGGCGCGACAAAAGCGGTACAAACGTCGGATACAAGTATTATTCCGATCTTGTATACAACGTCAGAAACGGATCAAAGGCAAAGGATAACGTCTTGGGCAATGCGGTCGGGTGGTTTACCGGAAGTATGTCGGTTGCCGCGCTCGGTGCGAATCCGAAGGTGTGGCTGACACAGTTTACCTCGCTTGCATCAGCAACCAGTAAGCTGAAAAAAAGAGCGGTCATAAAAGGATTATTTGTCAGCAGCAGGGACGTGTATAAATACTGTCCCTTGGCAGAGCTCAGAGCAACGGACAACGCCGTTGTCAAGGCACAGTCTGTGGTAGATAAGATCGGCAAATTCGGTGAATTCTTCACTAAGCCTATAAGTTTCTTTGACAGTCTGGTCGTCAAGAAGATCTTCTCGGCGGCTCAGGTTGAGGTGGAGCTTAGCGGTGGCCCCAAGATCGGCACCGAGGAGAATAAGATAAAGGCGGGAGAGCTCGCTCGCAAGGTTATCGTCGAGACACAGCAGAATAACTTTGTAACAACCAAGACGGCGGCGGCTAGAAACGGTGGAGAGCTAGCCAAGACGTTTATGAGATTCAAGTCGGATGCGGTTGCCGGCCGCGGTAAGCTTGTGGTAGCGTTCGGCCGTGTAGCCGCTATAAGTAAGCAACTAAAAAATAACAATATTACCGCCGAGGAGAGGGAAGCTCTCAAGGCAGACCTTAAAAAGGCAAAGCAGGATAAGAGAAAAGCAATATCCGCGATACTCCTTAACGCTACGATGATGATTATAATTACGGAGCTATTCAAGTGGCTCTACAACAAGGACGAGCCGGAAGATAGCGTCTGGTGGTTAACGAGAATCGGTGATTATATTGGTAATCTGCTTGGCGGTCTGCCGTTAATATCGGATATTTATGAGGCGTTCTTAAGCGGATACGGCGTTGAGTCGATGGAGATCGAGGCGGTCAACGACTTTATCCAAACTGTTACAAATATTTTTGAGACCGGAAATAAGGTTGTAAGCGGTGAGGCTACCTCGGACGATGCGGGTTTGCTCCTCAAGAATATGACCTTCAGTCTCGGCCAGCTTACCGGTATTCCCGCAAGAAACCTCTACAATGGAGTTTACGGTATCATAAAGAGAGTAAACGAGCCTCTTGCCTATAGAATCGATGACTTTAGCAAAGGCAAGAATTATAAAACCGACTTCGATAAGGCCACAACCAAGGGAAAGGACGTTCTTGCAAGAGATATACTTAATACCGCGTTTGAGGTGTACGTCGGAGACACCGTAAGGAAGGGAACGGCAGACGAGCTCATAAGGCTTAGCGGACTTTCTTACAAGGTCGCTCCCGGTGAGATAAGCTCCTCGATAACTATAAAAGGAGAGTCTGTGAAGCTTACCGCCGAGGAGAGCGCGCTTGTAATGAAATATTACAAGGACGCGGCAGATGCTCTTGACGAGCTGATAGTTTCTTCAAAATACCGAGGGATGGACGATAAGGAAAGGGCAAAGGCTATTGAGAAGCTTTATTCCACTTATCGCTCAAAGGGCTACGAGGCGGTCAGACAGGCTCGGGATGAGGATGCCGAGACACCTGCGGACAGGCTAAAAAAGGCACTTAAGAATCTTAATAAGAAGTCCGAGGGAGGACTATCAAAGAAGCTATCTGGCGGACTCGGTACGAATCTATCAAAGGGGCTAAGTTAAAAATCGGGTATAATTTCGGTATAAATACGAAAAGACGGGTATAATTTCGCTTTAATTTTCAGTTTTGGTATGTTATAATTAATACACTAACAGGAAGGAGAGGTATTTGCGATGATAACCGTTAAACCGAGCGAGAAGAAGGACATATCTAAGGTTTCTTGTTGCTATTGCGGCGCAAGATTCAAGGGAATGGGACTTTCTAAGGAAAGCGTAGTCTCAGGCTTGCAGGTCAAATGCGGGTCTTGCGGACGCTTTTGCGAGGTAGCCTCCGCTCCTACACCAAAACCCCAAACGTTTGGGAATTTAACTTAATAATTGCAAGTGCCAATATCCGTTAGAGATGAGAGCCGTGTTCTTTCCAAAGTGAAAGACTCGGCTCTTATTTTTTTACTATCACGAAAGGAGAGAAGAGAGATGAAAGGTAAAACAAATCCCTACGCTACCAACCGCGGCGGTATTATCAAGGCTCCCAAGACCCCTGATCCCAATCCCCCCAAGGCTACTTCCATCAAGGGTAACGATCTTCGCACTAAGAAGGGCAAGTAAAGCATTTTAAATGCAATTAAGAAAGGATTCATAAAAAAATGAACGAAAACGAAAAGAACGAGCCGACCGCAGAGGAGCTTCTCGACTCAGTTATGTCGGAGATAGCGGAGGCCGCAGAGGACGAGGTTGACGATATATACGACACTGTCGAGCCTGAAGATGATAAGGAAGGCAGCGAGGACACCGATCCCGAGGATGAAGGTGACGACAATGCCGAGTCAGAGGACACCGATCCCGAGGATGAAGGTGAGGATAATGCCGAGTCAGAGGACACCGATCCCGAGGAAGAGAACGGAGAGGAGACCGATACAGGCGAGGATGTCATCCCCGAGGATGGTAAGGAGCAGGAAAAGCCCGACGATGGAGATTCCGCTACCGATAAGGAGCCGCCCGAGGAAGATAAGAAAAGTCAACTGCTTGAGCAGGTAAAACAGACACTCAAGGCACTCGGTGCAAAGAATGGCACCGACGATGAAATGATAGAGGAGCTCCAGAAGCTGGCGGCAGATGTCAAGGGTGTACCCCTTGAAAAATACAAGGCCGAGCTTCAAAAAGAAGAGGCGGATAAAGCCGCTAAGGAAGCGATCTATAAGCGCGACCTTGATGCGATACATACTGCCTATCCCACAACTTCGAAATATACCCACATTAAGGATATTCCAAATGCGGGGAGATTTATCAAGCTTATGGCGACCGGAGAAATGTCTGCCGTAGAGGCGTTTAAGATCGCTAATCCCGACATCGCCGACGAGGTTATTGCCAAAGGCGTAAAACGCGCCAGTCTTAACGGCACTAAGAGCCATATCACCTCAAGCGTACCGAAGCAGAAGGCGGTGGGGGAGATAAGCTCAAGGGAGCTGAAGGAATACCGCGAGCTTTTCCCCGATCTGACGGATAAGCAGATCATGAATTTATACAAATCCACAAAATAACAAGGAAAGGAAATCACTATGTTTAATTTACTCAAGATCGAGGGCGGAAGAATTAACGTTCATGAGCCCGAGATGCATACCGTAGGCGCGACGGCACTTGCCCGCCACACCGTATGCGTGCTTACTAACGGACTTCTTGTTGCCGCTAACGGCACGACTAAGCCCACACATATAACTCTTGCGGCAGGTGAGCCCGGCAAGAAGATCGCAACCGGAAGAATCAAGGACAATCAGGTCTATGAGACCACCGTCAACGCATCCCCTGCGAGCCTTGTGGTAGGCGCAAAGGTACAGATCGCAAACGGTACCGCCGTTAACAACACCACTACCGACGGCGTAGCAACCATCGTGGATATGCTCGATGCAGCGGCATCCGGCGACATCATCCACGTTAGATTTTAATTTGTAGAAAGGACAAGGAAAAATGGCAGGATTTATCTATTCTAAAAATTCCGGAACGGTCAACTCGCTCATCGGCAAGCTGGAAACTCCTCTCAAGATGATAATCGAGCACGAGAGCGATGCGTGTTCCAAGAAAAACGGCGTACAGAAGGCACTCTTTAACGTAGAAAGATCGAAGAAGTTCGGCGAGACCATAATCGGCACCTCTGACTTCGACGTATTCTCCGCGGTAGCTGAGGGCGCAGGCGCAGAGAACGATAGCATCAGCGAGACCTTCAAGAAGTTCATCGAGCATATCCAGTTTATGAAGGAGTTTACCATCACCGCAGAGATGATGGAGGATGCAAACTACGGCGTGTCCGCGGATGCCAAGAGAAGAACGGAGCAGTTCGTAAGAGCTTACTACAAGACTATGAACAAGCTTTGCTCCACCGCGCTTATCAACGGTACTAAGGCAGAGGCTACTTTTGCTAAGGCAAAGATCGACCTTACCACCATCGACGGGCTTCCCCTCTTCCATAAGGCGCACAAGTTCCACACCGATAAGATGACCGGTAAGACTCAGGCTAACTACTTTAATACAAGCGGCTTCTCCACCAGCGCAGACGGCGTAGAGTCTATGCTCAACCACGTTACTAACAAGATCAGAAACATGAAGGACGAGAACGGCGAGATTATGGAGTACGTCGCAGACACCCTTATCATCCCCGGCAACTGTCCCGAGTTTGAGTCTGTGCTCAAGAAGGTATGCGGCACGGAGCGTAGCGCAGGCACGAGCAATAACGACGTCAACATCCAATTTGGAAACTGGAATCTCGTGGTGCTGCCCGACTGGCAGAGCGCGGACAACCGCTTTATGGTTATGTCCTCCGCCGCAAACAAGGACCTTCTTGGCAACGTGTTCTTCAACCGTGTGCCTCTCTCCATCAGCAACTGGGTTGATCACCACACCGGTAACTACATATGGAACGGCAGATGCCGATTCGGTGTAGGATTCGGTAACTATAAGCACATCGCTCTCGTTACCGATATGACCACAAACAATTCGGCAGAAACTATCGCTATTTCCAAGCTTTCCTAAACGAAGGGAGAAAACGAATCATGAGAGTAAACGACGCATATGAGGCGGTCTCTAAGCTCGGATTCGAGGATTCTCTTGAGGATGCGAAGGTTTTTTATTACGCACTGAATCGGGCGGCGGCAGCAATAAACGCTCTCCGCCCGAGGACGGCAACCTACGATATATACCACAGACCTCCCCCTAACCTTATATCCGGTGCGGATTTCGGTACGCGGGAGGTTTCGTCGAATGTAGAGTACAGCGTAGAATTCGCAAAGGCCTTCTACTTTGAGGTAAGAGGAGAGGGAAGCTTCCGAATAGAGTATGCCGACAAAACCTCCGAAACGGGATACGTAACAGTTAGAGATGAGCCGTTTGACACCACCGGGTTTGAGCCGAGGCGGGGAATTATTCGCCGCGAGAACGGCGAATTTTGCAAGGGCGAGGTAAGACTTACCTTTTACGGCGACTACGTCTTCTCTATAAGAAACGTCGCGCTTTACGACGTTCTTTACTCCTCGGATGAGACGAAAATTCCCGCTTATGAGCCCTATACGGCTTATGATATATCAAGCCTTTGCTCGGACTTTGCCAGTCTTGCGGCAAATCCCATAGAGCTTGAGGATTACAAGTACTATAATAAGAGTTTTCGCGTTGAGGATGGACGGATTATTCTGCTTCCTCACAAGTGGAAAGGCACGTGCAGGGTAAGATATAACAAAAGCACAGTGGAGATACCCTACCGCGTTGATCCGAGGCTTGACGATATCGTTATAGATATTGATCCCGATCTCTCAATGCTGTTGCCTCTTTTGACAGCATCCTACGTATGGATTGATGACGATCCCGACAAGGCGCAATATTACCTTGAAAGATATCAAGAGCAGGCGCAGATGATCCTTGCGTCGCGTAAGAATTATAATCCTATTACCTACGAGACAAACGGATGGTGAGACTATGGCTATCAAGAAAAATATATCCATAAGCAAAAATGAATATACAAGATATCTCGGAGCATTTCGCGGTGTAGATTTCTCCTCCGACCCCTCGGAGGTTGCCGATTACCGACTATCCAATTCCGTGAATATGTATAAGGATTACCGCTCGGGGCAGGGTCAAGCGATAGAGACGATTCCCGGATTCAGGCTTACAGCAAAGCTTGACGGTAAAATATACGGTATTCACGTGTATCAGGTCGGCGATAAAAAAACGCTTTTCGTTCACGCGGGGGATAAGCTGTATAAGGCTTCTGATATTAATTTTGACGAAAACACCGAATGGACGCAAATTCAAGAAAAAATTACGTATGAGCCTTTTAACGACCAGTTTGATCAGTCCCCTCTTGTAATGTCTGAAAGAAAAAGCACGTCTTTCAACTTCAACAACCGCCTTTACATAATCGACGGAAGTAATTATATTTACTTTGAAGACAACTATAATAACGTCGTATATGACGTTTCAAGTAATTCCTATACACCTACGACTCACATTCTACTAAGGCCGGATAACAGCGAGCTTAAGGAGCCTGAGTCAAGCGGAGAGTATTCTCAGCAAAATATTTTATCTCCGCGTTATAAAGCGACTTACGTAGCGGATGGTAAATGCAAAAGCTTTTCGCTGCCTTTAGGTGTTGATGAAGGTTTTGAGCATCGTGTAACGCATCAATTTGAATATGTACTTCCCGATGGTACCTCTTACCCTGTTTATGGAATTCCCGCGACGGAAAGATTTCTTGCGTTCTTTAATAATTACAAGGTTTATCAATACGGCGTAGAGCTTCCCTGGGCAACTCCCGACGGAGGAATACCGTATTACGTTGGACCAATGGAGGAAATCGACGGCATTACAGTCGTGAGAGAAGCGTTTGAATACCCAAACGCTATACTATCTATTTCTCCCGAGGGAGTAGTTACTCTCGTAAATCCTCCTCCGCTTCCCGAGGATAATGAATTTAGTGAAGTAGATACGGTTCCCGTGAAAGGTGAATATCCATATCCGGCAGGATCGGCAGGAATAGAAATTATCGCCACGAAAACTATAAATACAATTAAGGGTATAACGTCAAGCAAAGAGGATATCGGAAGCATTATTACCGGTTGCACTATAGCGACGGTGTTTGACGACAGGGTATTTCTTTCGGGAAATTCCGAGTTTCCGAATTTTGTTTTCTTTAACGGAATAAATCCCGAGACGGGATATTCCGACCCCTCTTATTTCGGCGTTTTGAATTGGTTTTCCGAAGGGGTTACAAATACTCCTATAACGGGACTGATGCCAATTGCAGATACCTTGATGGTATTGCGCCGCGATACCGTTCAGGATGGATCTATAACATTCAGGAGCCGCGTTGACACGGGAGAGCAGGTCGTCCCCGTTACGTATCAGGGCACGGCGGGACTTCCCGGCACGGGATGCCTCGGAGCCTTCTGTAACTTCCGAGATGATCCCTGCTTTGTAAGTAAGTACGGTCTTGAGGCGATGGGTCAGCTTTCCGCAAGGTACGAGCGAAGCGTCGAGCATCGATCTTACCTTATCGACGGTCTGCTTCTCAACAAGGATCTCTCAAAGGCTTGCATAACCGAGTTTGAGTCATATCTTGTGTTACTCATTGAGGGTGAAATATTCCTTGCGGATTCAAGACAGATATATACTCACTCCTCGGGTGTAGCTCAGTACGAATGGTTTTACCTTAACGATATCGGTATTTACAAGGATCAGAAACGGGAGGCAGTGTATATCGACGTCCCCGATGAATACAAGGGACAGACGTTCACTAATGATTACAACGGCCTCGAGTACACTATAGCCTCTATAGACGATCTGTATCGTGACGACAGGGATTATGTATCTCAAATAGGAAGGGTCATAACAGGTAATTACGCATCGGGTATAACTGACTATGGCAAATCATTCGTCTATATATCGGAGAGTAAAGAAAACGTAAGATACGCGATACCGGTCAAGTTGCTTGAGAGCTACGGTGGCGGAAGCTTTTGTCCGGCTACGCTCATTAAAGCGATAGACAACGAGCATTTGATCTTTGGTACGGACGAGGGGCATATATGCTGCTTCAACTTTGACAAGAGAGACCCAAATGACGACTTCAAGATTCCAAACGAGTTTTATGACTTTAACGGTCGCACGATAAAATCCGCGCTGGTTACCAAGATGGATAACTGCAACATACCGCACCTGACCAAGAGCACGGTGAAAAAGAGTATGATCGTCAAGATGCGTACCTTCCCGATCTCGTCGGCAAAAATCCGAGTCAGAACTAACCGCCAAAGCGTAACCGACGTTGAGCGGGTGGTTGGAGGTAGATTTGGGTTTGACGGTTTTGACTTCGCTGATCTGACTTACGAGACTGGGGAGAAGAATCTATTCCGCGTCAGGGAGAGAGAGAAAAAGTGGGTCGAGAAGCAGTTGTATTTTGTATCAGAGGAATTCAGACAACCGTTCTCGCTCAATTACATCACCTACGGATATCACATAGCCGGCAGATATAAGGACTAGGCTAGGAAAGGAAGAAAAATGAATGAAAAAAATATAAAATCACTCTCGGACCTTGTTTTTTCCGATGAAGACTTTGAAATAAATTCAATAGAGAAGATGGCCAACATCCCGAGTCGACCGAGCGCATTCGGCGATTCAAGCCTTACTCCTGCGGATGTCAAGAAGAGATTTGACTTTAATACTAACAAGCTTCGTGAGAAATTCAACGAGCTTCTTGCGTTCTTGCCTTACGCGGGAAAAGAGCTTGAGATAGAGTTGCCCGGTATAACTACCCTTGCGGCGTTGGTGGATGCTGTCAAGGCGACGAAGGGTACAATGCTTCAGAACGTCTTAATGGTTAACTACGGCAACGACGTAATTCCGTTATCGGAGGCGGCCGCACGGCTGATCAAGACCGACAGTGACAACGACCTCGAGATTCGCAAGAGACTGCCACTGATGAGCGAGATCGATGCCAAAAGGCTCAAGGCTTATGCGGAGACTGGAGAGTATTATTTTTCCGAGAACAACTGGAAGGCGTTTATCGGAGACGAAGCGAGCGGGAAGTTCGGTTATAATAGAGTCTACGTTGAGCGAAGCAAAGGACGCGGCTCTTATGGAATGTACGCCTTAAGCTATAGTCCCGATGCTATTTTTAACGCATGGTACTCTAAGAGTGAGTGGGCGGAAAGATTTGCAAGGGAGCATCCCGAAGAAACCTTCCGCGAGCCTTACGACAGTGAATATCCGCTCCTTGATAGCGTTGTTCAGAGAATGAATGACGGTTCTGTCCGCGTACCCCTTTTTCCATCGTCTAAAAACGATGCGACGTCTCGTCATTACGTTGATTTAAAGGCTGCCGAGTGCCAGGAATACAGCAAAGGTCTTGTCGAGAATTTTTTTGGAGACGGCGAAACTATAAAGGATCTGATCAAAAGATTTTACGATTCGTACATGAAAGTAAGTCTTCTTGATGAAAGATATTCAAGTCTTCTTAACGATGTATATGCACCTGACGAATCGCTCTTTTACCAGCTTTCCGCTGACGGAGAATCTTACGAGATAACGGGCGGCGATGTTCCTACGGAAGGGAATATCATTTTAGGCGGTTATATAAACAGTCTGCCGATCAAATCGGTTGCCTCCAACGCTTTTTCATCTCAAAGGCTTGGAAAAATAACGGTGCATCATACGATAGTAAGCTTTAATTCAAATGCATTTCCGAGCACCGCGGGATACATTAAGTCGGTAAATATAAAGAATCTTGAGGCGTGGTGTAACATTGATTTTGGCGGCTGGGCAGCCTCTCCCGTTAATTCCTCTTATCCTATGGTATATCTTAACGGTTTATATCTTAGCAGCCTTGAAATACCCGATACTGTTAAGATCATTAAGTCGAGAACGTTTGCACACTTTCGCCAATTCACAAGCGTAAGACTACCCTCGAAGCTCACAAAGATATCTGCTTACGCATTTCAGGATTGCAACGCAATAACAGAGATAAATATTCCCGAGTCGGTCGGTATAATGGAGCAGGCTGCATTCCAAAGATGCACCGGCTTAAAAACGGTAATTTTTAACGGCTCTCCTTCGTCGATCAATTCGATTGCATTTGACGGAACCACACAAGAGCTTGATATGCATGTACCGTGGGAGTACGGAAAGAATCCCCTCATTCCGTTTGGCGCAAAAAACGCGACGGTAATATACCAATGCTTTGGCACCGGTACACAGGGGCTTAAGTTTGAGACAAGAGAAGGTAAGCTCTGGTGTACGAGCGATACATCGGTTAAAAATGACGAGGAGATACGTTTCCCCTCAGTGCATGAGGGAAAGCCCATTCACGGAATAGGTGCTTATAGCGCCCCATTTAGCTATCATCGCTTCCCCAATCTGAAAAATGTAGTTATACCGGCAACCATAAATAGTATTGAGAAGTATTCATTTGAAAGCTCGCCAGTAAATACGGTTGTTTTCTTAGGGAAAAGAGTTATCATAGATTCCGAGGCTTTTAGAAACGCCACCCAATTAAAGGAGATATTCGTACCATGGAAATACGGCGAAAAGACCGGAGCACCATGGGGGGCGAAGAATGCCACAATTTTCTATGAAAGCGAGTGGGATATATGAGCCAACAAATTCCAATTTTTATTTATAAAAGAGAAGACGGAGGTATAACCGTTTCTCCCGAAAAGCCCGAAGGGGTAAAATATACCGAGGCGGTAAGAATTATCGCTGATGAGGGAAAGCTCGTCACAAAGGATGGAGTGAACTTTTATTCGATCATTGATGACGAGAGTATCGAGGGTTACTACGAGATTGACGACTTGGAGGACAAAGATGAGATACAAAATTCTTAATAGCGACGGATATCTTACCATTCGTGCTCCTGAGGTTTTGAAGGAGACGCTTGTCATTGAGTTTGACGGTGCAAGAGAGGGAGACGTTGCCGTTATTAACAACGGTGACCGCGTGTTTTACCGGGACATTATTGACGGAGCCTGCTCTATCCTCGAGGAACTTCTTGTCGAGGGGGGCATTAAGCTCTCAATTAAGTCTCCCGGAAGGGCTAATATCGTTCTTGACAAGCTTTACGTTCTCAAGGACGGAGTCACTGTTGTGTACCCTGACGAGAAGGAGAGGGATGACATTCTGAATCGCGCAAGAGAAGACCTTGCGCAGACGATTACCGTTGTTGAGAAAATTCGTCGCCGTATATCAGATATATACGACGGCGTTGACATTCTTTAAAAAGGAGAAGAAAAAATGAAAAAACTGTTTTGCTTAATTATTACGCTCTCCCTTGTAATGCTATTGAGCGTGCCTTGCTTGGCTGAGAGTGCCGAAGATCCCACAGGGGAGGAGACGGTAACCGTATTCGATAGACTTGTTGAATATTGGGTGGCTTACGCTCCCGAGATACTGTCCGGCGGAAGCATCCTAACAACGTTAAGCCTTGTCTTCATTCTTTGGAAAAAAACAAAGCAATTTCTCGTTAAGCTTTTGACAGCGGGAAATGAGACCGCCGACGTGCAGGATAAACAGTCTAAAGCTATAAACAATCTTATAGACGGTATCAACACGGTAGACGAACGAATGACGGCATTTGAAGAAAAGGTAAACGCCATAAGCAGTAACAACGAGGCGGTGACCGAGCATTTTAAAGAAGTTCAAAAATCACTTGGAGATCTGGCAAAAATCCTCGACACTGTTTACTCGCACTCCAAGGTCCTCTCGCAGGGAACCAAGGATCTTGTTCATACATACTGCGCAGATTGCATTAAGATTGCCGAGCACGAAATAAACGGCGGTGCGGAGGTCGCAGAAAATGTCAAAGCTAACTAAGGGACGGCTAATATGCCTTGCGGCAATACTGCTCGACGTTGGAGCTCCCTTAGCTGCTACAATGTGTTACTTCCCGATATGGGTTGAGAAAAGCGCCGAAGCAACGATCTCCGGAATGTTTATATTTCTTGCGTTGATATCTGTGGTGCCGCTGTTCAGGATTATTAAAGAAAAGCTCAAATCCCCGTCAGCGTGGATAATATGGCTGATACTGTTCATTGTATTCTTCGCGCTCGAATCTATCGTTAGCGAGGTTAAGATCATTGCGCTGGTGGGTTTCATCGCAAACCTGATAGGCTCTTTAATATACAAACTCGGCAAGCGCATTATCAAGGAGGAATAAACTGTGGATAATGACAAGATCCCGATGAGGGAGAGATCAAGCCTTGCCGATACGATGGCTACGGTGGATGAATTCAAAAAGAAGACGGCACGAGCGATCTTCAATAATTCTGGTACGCTTATAAGCCTGTTTATCATCATCGTTGTGGGCGTTGTAATGACGACGGAGATTCGGTTTGACTCTGCGGCGGATGTAGCCTCACTTGGACTTGATTTCTTCGTTATGCTATTCTGCTCATACGGCATGTACATAAACCTTGCCGGTTCGGGGACAAAGCAGGGGCTTGTGACCCAGATATATATCGATGTGTGCGCAAGATACGAGGATTTAAAGGCTAAGCTTTCGTCCGAGGGAGCACAAGGGAAGCTCTCAGCCTTCTGCGAGCAATACGTACAAAAGGAGCTTATATCGACGAGAACGACGATCCTTGTTAGCGTAGGGATTGATTACAATACCTATATCGAGAAGTATATCGGTAAAGACGTGTCCGAGATCAAGGAGCTCACCGAGGACCAAAGAAAAGCGATCAAGCAGGCAAATAGAGTTAAACCTATCAAGCTAACACCAGATATGATCATCAAGCGAGAGAGAGGCAGCAACAGACGTTCTCCGCTTGGATTTTCTCCTCAAGCAAAAAAGGCGTTTGCCTTTTCTGGTAAGTTTACAACAACAGCGTTGACATCGGTGCTTACAGTTTGGATCGTGCTCGACGTTATCGTAGATCCCGGCTGGAACGTAGCTGTGCTCGCCCTAATGAGAATACTTGCTGTGGTAGTAAACGGCTTTTCCGGGTACCAGTTCGGTTACGATAACGTTACGGTAGATCGAGTAAACTATATGAATGACCAATGCGATCTGATGGATCAAGCGCTTCGCTTTGAAATTAAATAACAAAAAACAATCTTAAAAGGAAAGGAAAGTGAATTAATTTATGTGTAAGAATCCTTATCACAATCTTTTAGCAGAGGATCTTACTGCGGTTATCAATAACACTATATTTGACAAGGACATCGACAAGGAGATTGCGATAAACAAATTTGTTTTTTCAATGTCGGTTGAGAAGTGCGCGGAAAAAATCGGATACGAGACGAAAAGCGTACAAAGGCGGCTTCACGGTGTCAAGGAGCGTATTGATTGGACCCTAGAGTTAATGAATAAGAAAAATCAACCTTCGTGACACTAAAGTGTTACTAAATTGATACCAACACAACACTAATACAACACCTTTTTTGAGTTTTTTATATCCTCCTGAAATGATATTATTAAGATGCAGGGAAGACCTGCAGAATAATATCAAAGAAGGAGGATTTTTTTATGGCGGAATTTAGTTCAAGGGGTGTCGGCAACGCCGGACTCACGACCGGAATTATCGGAACGAGCTTGGGAGCACTCAACTCAGGTCTGCTCGGTAATCTCTTCGGAGGTGGAATGTGGGGCGGCAACTGTAACGGTTACGCGGGCGCAGGAACTTTTGCAAACCGTTATGAGCTGGAGCTTCAACAGAAGATCGGAGCACTCGAATCGGGTATTGCGCTCAGAGACGCATGCATTTACATCGACGGCAAGCTTGAGGCGGTCAATGCAAAGATCGCTGAGCAGGCTGTATTCAATGCAGCGTCCACCGCGGCGCAGAACTGCATGGCGGCTCAGATCGCTCAGCTCTTCAACCTCACCAGACTTGTTATTCCTAACGGCAGCGTATGTCCCGGCTGGGGTAACGTGACTGTCACTCCCGAGGCAGCTCCCGCAACCGGAGCTTAATCACACAGAAAGGGGTGGGCGAAAGCCCATCCCTGAATTAGAGGTATTTTTTATGATAATCACAACAGATCAATTACATAGAGCTATTATGACCTATGCTGAGGAGGAGCTTGCGGCTAAGGCTAACGGTATCGCTAAGTTTGCGCTGTATTTTTTAATCTCAAGCCTTTACGATCACCCGGAAAAGACCGTAGGTGCGCTTCTCAACAATCCCTTAATAAGTATGATCGATTTTGTCAATGAGGACGGTACAATTAAAGGTGACGAGCTTTATAAGACGGCAAGAACGGCAATGGAGAAAGCAAGATCGATAACCATATCGGGTATAACCTTCACGATACCGGATATTGACAAACTATATAATATTTTACAAAGGAGTTAAACCAAATGGTAGAGAAAGCTTACGATATAATGGAAGAGATGGAAGAGGAGCTTGAGGACGCGGAGGAGTACGCGCTTTGGGCGGCAGAATGTGCTCGTCATAACTCGCCGCACGCTTCTACTTTGATGAGCATTGCGGAGGACGAGCTTAAGCACTTCGAGAAACTCGGAGAGATCCTCAAGAGCTATAAGGACTTCGGTGAGGATATGCAGGAGTTCATCTCCCTTAAGCATAACCATATGCTGAAAAAGCATGCAAAGGTTAAGTATATATTATCTAATGCGAGATAATAAGAAAACGGCCAAAAACTTTGACTACTTTTTGACTACACTTTGACTACTAATTTGCACCAATTCACACCAAATCAAAACAGTGACGAAAAAACTAAAAACCCTTGAAAACACTAGGAATTCTAGCATTTTCAAGGGTTTTTAATATGGCGGAGAGAAAGGGATTCGAACATTGTGAAAATGTAGGAAAATCAAGGGGTTTGGGGGTTTTGACTACTTTTTGACTACTTTTAAGGTGAAAAATGGTGCTTTTGGTGGATGAGATAGTTTGTTAGGTTTCTGTTTTGTATTTATTATTAAGCTTTTCGGCGACCTTTTCGACCGAGCGCTTGCGGGCGGCGGCGTATACGTTCATCGTGGTAGATATATCCGCGTGGCCGAGGGCGTTCTGGAGATCCTTCGGGTTTACGTCCTCTTCGACTGCTACGGTGGCGTAGCTGTGGCGGAGCTGATGGGCAGTGCAGGTGATACCGACGGCTTTTGAATACTTTTCGTAGAGAACGTTATATGTCTGCTTGTGAATAGGCTCGTTGCCGCCGTCCTGAGAAAAAATATAATGCTTCAGGTTGCCTTTTATCGGGAGGAGCTTTTGCTTGAGCTTATCGAGAAGAGGAACGTAACGGTTGCCTGACTCGGTCTTAGGCGGTTTGATGTGGGGACGGTTATTGATGTGCTCTACGGCTTTGGTAACAGAGATCACGTTATTTTTAAAGTCGATATCCTCCCATGTGAGGGCGAGTATTTCGCCTTTTCGAAGCCCGGTAAGAAGGGCGAACAGAGGAAAGAGCCATGGATGATCTGAGTTAAGTATCTTTTCTTCATCGGTTGAAGATGCCGGAGGGCGGACGGTGTTTTTCTTTGCCTTCGGAATTTTTACCGAGGTGCAGGGGTTGTATTGGATATCGCCTTCAACAACGGCACGATTAAACACCTGGTTGATAACAATGCGGTGGTTTGCTATGGTCTTTTGTGTAAAGTTTTCTAGGGCAAGGCGTTTAAAGAAAGTAAGTATATCTTTAGGCTCGATGGTTTTTAAAGGTAGATCACCCAGATGCTCGATGGAACGATTCAAGCAAGCCCGGTAGCCTGACACAGTTTGAACAGAAAGTTCGGGCTCTGCTTCTTCCCACCATTCATTGGCAACCTCGGAGAAGGTCCTTCCGGACTCGATCTTTGACTCGTATTCGAGAATCTTCTGATTTACTTCACGGGCGGATTTGCCGTAGAAGGATATGCGTTTTTTGGTCTTGGGGTCGGTTATAACTTTAACGTATCTGCCGTCGGCGCGTTTTTTCATTTTTAGTCCTCCTAAATTTTGTACTTGACAAATATGCTCGGAGGCTGTATAATATAACCGGGTTAAGTGGTGTGCTTTACAGCCTCCATTTATTTTCGCCTCCCTGTTAGCGCAGGGAGGTTTTTTTATTTTTTTGATTTTCGGTTTTTATTAAAACGTATTTCGTCTATTTCGCTTTGAACTTTAGCAGATATTCTTGTGGCTTCAAAAATACTATCATTGATGATCTTTTCTATTTCATTGCTTAAATTCTCATTGCGTTTTTTTAATTGCTGGTTTTTATGTTCTAGTTTTTCTTGTTTTATTTCTTGGCCCCTGATATATTCTTTTTTGCAAGAAATTTCTTCTTTTTGATGCCTTATCGTTGCATAATTTTCACTTATTATTTGATTAGTAAAACGGTATTCTTTTTGGTTAATTTGAAGTAATCCGAGAATAAAAGCTAAATAGAGCATGTGCTTACAAGGTCTATCTCTAAATCTGTGATCAGAGCACGAACATTCCGTCAGAGTGGTTCTGTATATTTCTTTGCTACTTGTTGAATGGATTTTAGCATATATGTCGATTTTTTCTACTATGGGCGGTTTATCAAAGGAGTGTTGTAAAACAGCTTCTTTAATACTTTGAAGATATAATTCTTGGTTATAATTATGATGAAAGGCATTAACTAATTCGGGAGTTAAATGCATATCTTTGAGAGCATCGTCAATTCTTTTCATAGCCGCGTTGTAACTTGGGATTAGTTGTTTTTGTCGTTCTTCATATTTTGTTTTTTCTAACAAAGCGGATTGAAATGTTTTGGACATACTCTGGTTTGAAATCCGCAAAGCGGTGTTGTCAGATTTTAGTTTTTCTATAATTATAAGCTGATCGTTTAGCTCTTTTTCTAAACTTGATATTTTAGATTCAAGATTTTTGAACTTACGGCTTTTAAACCCGAACATATCAAATTAATCCTTTATAATTATTCCGACGGTTTAATTTTGGTAAAATACTTAACAAGCTCGATCAGCTCGTCTTTGTGTTGAGATTCACGGCGGGCAAGCTCGTCCCGAAGAGTTTGGATCTCGGTATCTTTGGCGATCAGGAGAGGCTTGTAGCTTTTGGTTGTCGGAGAGGAGGTTGTCTTGCTCAGCCTCAAGTTCTTGCACAGCTTCTTTAACTTCGACGATTGCCTCGGTTGCGATGACAACATTGGTATCTGTAAAGATGTCTCCGAGGTCATAGTTGCCCATTGCCTTAACGATCAGGTCAAGTGTGTCCGCATAGGGGTGGTCGGATTCGCCGGCAAAGATACGATTTATGGTGCGCTCGGGTATTCTTGACTTTTCCGCGATCTGTTTTGTGGTCATTCCTGACTTTTTCTTTATCTCTTTTAGATTATCTAGCCACATAAGATGTCCTTTCTTTTACAAAAGTTGGGGTATTGATTTTACAAATTTGCTAGGATATAATATGAGCAAAGGATATTTGCTACATATTCTACATAAGGAGTTTAAAAAATGAAAGAAAACAAGCTGGTTGATTTAATTATGGGTCTGACGGAGGAGGAAATCGATAAACTTATTTCAGAGCTTCCAAAATTGACTGAATTGCTAAATAAACCTGCTCAGCCTTCTCTTCCGGAACAGAGCGCGCCCAATCAATAAGCTTGCGCCTGTTCGGTGATAGCCCGTCGTCTTCGGCGGGCTTTTCTTTTTGCGGCTCGGAGTCCTTACCGAGGAGATAATCGACGCTTACTCCGAATATTTCCGCCAACTCGTTGATAGATTGAAGATCCGGCTCGGATTTACTTAATTCCCACATACGAACTGCACTTTCGCTTTTGTGAAGCTTATCTGCGAGTTCTTTTTGAGTAAAACCTGCCTTGTTTCGAAGTTCTCTTATCTTGTTTCCTGTAGCAGATGATATGTTTTTTGCTCTGTTTGCCATGTTTACAGCTCCTTTACGCAAGAAAATTGCGGGATATACATACATTATAGCAAAAAAATTGCGGATTTCAAGAATTTTTTTGAAAAAACCTCTTGACAGCAACAACTTTGCTGTGTATAATATAGGTACGAGCAACAGAATTGCGGAGAAAAGACAATGGAATTGTTATTATTTATTATTTTACAAGTTCTTTATGCTATTTATGGCTGGCTTGATGAAAAAACAGAAACCGAACTTAATAAAATCGAAGCTCGGTTTCAGTGCTTTACTATTTTTGAGGAATGGCACGAAAGGAATAAAAAATGATAATATGTGTTTTTGCATTTTGGATTGTAATGCTTATCGGCTTGGTGGTATCTCAGGTGTTCTTGTATCAACATTTGAGGGCGTTAAGAATAAAAATAGAGCGTCTGTTGAGCAGCAATTCAAGCGAAGAATTTAAGCGTTTTATCAACGAATAAGTTTACATCAATCAGACCGATACATAAGTAAAGCAAATAGGCGAAAAGCAAAAGAACTTTTCGCGGAGCAATTCCAACCTTGCGGGAAATGATCAAGGGGAGATCGTATAAATAGCAAAAATATGTGTGAGGGAATAAGGACTTTTTGATTTCTAATTTATAAAATCCCTTGGCCTTTTCGAGTAGTGTGGCATTTCTTTTTACAATGTATTCATCATTTGATATAGAGAAAACGAAATCTTCGTTTCCGGCATAACGTAGAAGATTTGTAAATTCATCGCAGAACAAAATAATACTTTTGTGTTTCCCTTTTTTGTCAATAATTGCCTGGTTTATAAGCCATTGTTCATATATTGATTTTAGTTTTTTCGTTCTAAAATATCGGTATGTATATAGTGATATGCGATAAATCGGAGCGGCTAAAAGAAATAGAATAAGAAACACATTGCACCTCAAAGTTTTTTATATAATTATACAATATTTTTGCTAGCAAATCAACAGAAAGGAAAAGAAAAAATGGAAAAACTTAAAGAATTTAGAAAAGAGAAGGGGTTATCGCAAGAGAAAATGGCAAAAATTCTTGATATAACGCTTTCTATGTACGAAAAAGTGGAAGGCGGAAGAGCTGGAGCATCTGCAGCTTTCATGCGACGTTTAAAAAACGCTTTTCCGGAAGCAAACATAGACTCTTTATTTTTTGCCGCAAACAGCAACGATGTTGCTGTTGAGTGCTGAAGAAAATAGCCGAAGTGCTCGGCTTTGATTGGCAAAAGTTTTTTGAATAGGAGAGGGAAGATGAAAGAAAAAGAGATAAAAGACTTTATGTACTGGGAAGAAGTGTTGAATTCCGAACGTGGCACTGCGAAAAGTACTGTTAGAGCCTTCTGCGAATATCAAAAGCAGAAGACAAAGAAAAAAGAATACAACATCTTTTCAGGGTATGGCGAAAATGGTCCTTTTGTTGACTCGGACTGTCACATTGCGGAAGCGACCTTGGATAGCTCGAAAATTTTTCAATCTATTTCACAACTTATTAGCTATGTAAGGATGTTAGATGAGATTCGTTTCAACTATGAAGGAACTGACCAAAGCGCACTATACGATATTGAAGATTTTATATACGAAAGAATTATAGAAATTCAGACCTTTTTAAAAAAAAGACTAGATAATGATTGGTTAAAATACTATCGTTTACCGCGATAAAAAATTTTTTTACTTTGATATTGGAGAAAAAAATGAAAGAGAAGATAAGAGAAGCTTTAAAAAAACTTGGTGTAAAGGGTCGTGTAAATTGTCGTTATTTAACTTTCGATAGAATCAAGATCTCCCTTGATAACGAGTATTTTGGAATTTTCGATTGTGAAAGAAACACTTTTGTAGATTAATCGACAGGAGAGGAAGATGAAAGAAAAAGAAAAAATCCCCTCGGCTGGAGGGGAGATAGAGTCTTGTAAAGCAACGTTGGAATATCTTATGGTAATGTTTTCGAGAGAACGGTCGATAGACGAACAGCTCCGGCAGGTCGTTGTGTTTGTTGAGGGCATAGACGATCCTGTTAAATATCATAAAGAGGAAATCGTAAAGGATATAAAAAAAGCTATTCAATTTTTAAATCAGCTTTCAGGAGCTTAAAGCATTCGGCTTTACAAGCATCGCATTCCGGACAAGGGCGGACGAAGTTACAAGCGTTGAAGTTGGCGAACACGAGAGAGTCGTTCTCGGTTCCATAGTAGACGTAGACTTTTTGTTCTTCTCTAAGGTTGGGGCAGTAAACTTTGAACGTTTTAATGTGATGTTGCATAGCAAACCTCGTTTTTAATTTTAATTTTATAACAAAATGACGGAAAAGTCAAGGAGAGAAAATGAAAGAAAAGATCGGAAAGATAATCGAGCAGATCGAAACGAAGAAGGATCCTGAGAAGGCTTACAAGACTATGTTCGACGTTTGCGAGGTTTTTGATGAGCTGTCAGAAATGGATGCAGTAAAATCCTTCAAGGCGATCAGTGAATATTTTTCAAAAATCGCATCTTACATAAAAAGGCTCGAAGAAAAGAACAAAAAGCTTGCAGAGCAGAACGTGAGGCTCGTGAAAGAATGAACATCAAGAACATCAGACGTGCGATAAGGGCGGCGATGACCGCGCTCAGGATCAGATCGGCGGAGTGCTTACAGTGCAGGTCCACGAGGAGTGGAATACTCGTGATGCTGGACGGTGATTGGCTGGGGCATTACAACGTTCTGACGGGAGAATTTGTGAAGGCTAGGTAATTTTTTAGGAGGTGAAGAAGAATGAGCTACCATTGTAATGATACAAGGCTTGTGCCGGGTAAGGCTCACTCGATTATCGAGAGGGATGATCGGGGAAACGTGATCGGTACGTACACAGGGTATTGGAATCCAAACAGGCGGCTTGTGACTCTTTATCCTGATTACAGACACCCTGCGCTCAGGGGGTCGGTGAAGCTCAACAAAAGGTCCGTTTATGACGGAATGGTTAAATGCAAAATGCAGAATGCAGAATGCAAAATCAAAGACGAGCCGAAGGGCTATGTAAAATCCCAGACGTCTGTGGCGATGAAGGATCTCATCGGGCAGGTGAAGATGAAGCTTTGAGCTTCATCAATGCAGAATGCAAAATTACTAAAGGAAGGAATATAAAAATGGCGAGGGAGAAGGCAGATTTCCGGGCGAATATTGCTCGGATAAGGGAGAGCTTCCCGCAGAAGGGAATGCTCACGGTAGAAGAGGTGGCGGCATGGCTTGACGTTACGCGCAAGACGGTGACTGCGCTTATAGAGCGAAAGGTTAATCCTTTGCCTGCCGTGAACATTGGAGCTTCTTCAAAGTACAAGAGCTATCGGATATCGATAGAGGCATTGGCTAGATTTTCAAGTTAAGGAAGGAATATAGAGATGCGTTTATTTACTAAAAACGGAGTACATTATGCCGATTACAAGGATAACAGCGAGCCGGTGAAGTGCGATAGCCTCTATCAGATGTGGGGGCGGGCTTTTGAAGCTTGTAAGATCGAGAAGAGTCTCGGACACAAGGTGGGTTCGGTAACATGCTGCGTGGATAGACTTGTGCCGAGCGTAACAAAAAAGACGGTTAAGATTACCATCGGAGAGGCGGTGAGAGTGTGAAGATCACGAGAAATACGGGTGAGCTTGCACCGGGAACGGTGGTTGAGCTGCCGGACGGCGAGATACTTGAGATTTTTGATTATGAAGAACGCGCGAGTCGGTACCGTGTGTTTTATCTTGAATTTGACGGATCGGAGTTTGTGAGAGACGAATCACTCAGAACGATATATGCTCACGAGCTGATCGGCGGGGTAATACTATAAAAATACGAAAGGTAAAAAAACGAAAATGAAAAAAGCAACAAAGAAAATATTACTTATTTTGGGTGTGCCGTCACATTTGCTGGGGTATAGGTACCTTGGCGATGCTATCGAGACGACTATCGAGGACAGGACCAAGCTTCAGGGGATAACTAAGATTCTATATCCGGAGGTTGCGAAGCGTAACGGTACAACGTGGACACGAGTTGAACGTGCGATAAGACACGCTATTGAGCACTCTTTTAACAACCTTACTCCTGGGGTTATCGCCGAGATATACGGCAATTCGCTTGATGCGATGAGAGGGAAGCCCACGAACAGTCAGTTTATTGCTACGATTGCCGAACTCTATGGGGACGAGATACGTGAGTCCGAAGAGATATGAAAAAGACCGTAAGCGTAGGGGCTTACGGTCTTGGTGTCGAATCAAACGTGGTGGTTAGATTATTGACACCTTTATTATAGCACAAATCAAAATAAAAATCAATAATAAAGGAGAAATTTTATTATGGCAAAAGGAAAATGGTGTGCGATGGCAAACGTCATCGGCGGCAAAATGAAGTACATAGCGGGCAGGATCCTCGACGAGGATGAGCCTCTTCATTCCGGGAATATTGAGCATTTCGGCGAGTATACAGAGGACGAGGCGACGGTCTGCGAGATAGCCGAGGCTCTGAACAAGGCTGAAGAGGCTAAGGCAAATCCGAGCACAAAGAAGGAAGAAGCGAAGGAAGCGCCTTCCGAGGAAGAGAAGTCAGAGAGACCTCGCGGTTACAGAGTTTTGATCGAGGATCTTGAGTCCGGCGAGGTGACTGTTTATAACGAGGCTGTGTGCCTGATCAGCGTGATAGCATCGGTCGCAGAGGTGGCAAGCGAGGACGGGAAGTTTCCTGTTAAACTGTTAAAAATCGGTAAGACGAGATGCGGAAGCGTGATTATCATGAATGCGATCAAAGCGTGTGAGGAGCTCTTACAGAGTTTGCGCCGCGAGATTGTTGAGCAGCATTGTCCCGGGATTATGGGGAAGATTGAAAATCTTGTGGATGAGATGCTGGATAAATACCGCGGAGGTGACGAGGAATGAAGGTGCTACGAGAGCTTATTGAGAGTGGGGTGTTTGGGTGAAAAACGATGTGATGTGGAGCAGCAGGGATATGGATTGGTCTACTCCGCAAGATTTCTTCGACAAGCTTAACGAGGAGTTCTGTTTTACCCTAGATCCCTGTGCTGATGATCATAACCATAAGTGTGAAAAGTATTACACCGAGGAGCAGGACGGATTGAAGCAGGATTGGTCAGGAGAGAGTGTGTTCTGTAATCCTCCCTATGGACGAGACGTGCCGAAGTGGGTAAGAAAATGCTTCAACGAAGTGTATGCAGGGAAATGCAGATGCGCCGTTATGTTACTCCACGCTCGGACAGATACACGGTGGTTTCACGACTATGTCTACAAGAGAGCCGAGGTTAGGTTTGTAAAGGGAAGATTAAAATTCGGTGGGCAATCTGAGAACGCACCGTTCCCGTCAATGGTGGTTATATTTAGAGGGATAGGAGAGTGATACATAATGCCTGAAGTAAAGTGGGTGAAGCTCACCACGGATATGTTTGATAATCGTAAGAGTAAGCATCTCAGGAGGCTTCCCGAAGGTAACAACATTGAGGAAATTCCCGGCGATGAAAGCTTGACGCTCTAGGGAGGTAGGTTATGGATTTAGCAAAGGAAAAAAGAGCTATACAATATCTTCAAGCGTTTGAGCCTGAGACTGAGCCTTATTATCTATGCTACTCCGGAGGAAAAGACAGCGATGTTATAAGGATATTGGCTTCTATTGCAGGAGTTAAACACGACATAGTTAATAATCACACTACGGTTGATGCGCCTGAGACGGTTAGATACATAAGGTCTATTCCTAACGTCATCATTCGATATCCCAAAAAGACAATGTGGCAACTCATTGTAGAAAAGCTTATGCCTCCCACAAGACTCGTGCGTTACTGTTGCGCCGAGCTTAAAGAGAACGATGGCAAAGGACGGGTAAAAGTCACCGGGGTGCGGAAAGCAGAAAGTAATTCGAGAGCTGCCAATAATGGCGTAGTTAATATTATTGGCAAACCTAAAACCGTGGAGAAAGCGGCAATAGAGCAGGGCGTAGAATACAAAAAAAACCAAAAAGGCGGTATTATCCTTAATCTCGATAATGCCGAGAGCAGGCGTTTTGTTGAACATTGCTATAGAACAACGTCAACGATGGTCAATCCTATAATCGATTGGACTCATACCGATGTTTGGGAGTTCCTTCATCACTATGGATGCGAAAGCAATCCACTTTATCAAAATGGTTTCTGTAGAGTCGGGTGTATTGGATGTCCTTTGGGCGGTGCAAAGTCTATGAAACGGGGATTTGCCCTATATCCCAAATATAAAGAAAATTATATTCGGACTTTTGACAGAATGATTATCAGGCGAAAAGAGAGAGGACTCCCATCCGTGTGGAATAGCGGCGAGGAGTGCTTCACTTGGTGGATCGGGGATGATCCTAATCAGCTTAGCTTTTTTGATGACTATGACGAAGATTGGTATTTACACTAACTGGAGAGGGGGATTTGTAAATAATGGGAAAATACGCTCAAAACACAAACGTTTCCTCCGAGTTATCAAGGCTGGAGATTGAAAAGGTTCTGATACGTTACGGTGCGGAAAATTTTGCTTATGCAACGAGCGCAGGGAAGGCTCTCATTTGCTTTACCATGTCGGGGCGGCAGGTCAAATTCATTCTGCCGCTTCCCTTGAAGGAGGCGTTTAACAAGACTCCGACGGGGCGGGATCGCTCCGAGAACAGCAAGATCGAGGCGTGGGAGCAGGCTTGCCGACAGAGCTGGCGGGCTCTCAAGCTGGTTATACAGGCGAAGCTTGAGGCAGTGGAGTGCGGTATATCGGTGTTTGAGGATGAATTTATGGCGAATATCGTTCTTCCCGGTGGAGATACCGTCGGCGAGTTTATGAGACCGCAGATCGAAGAGGCTTACAAGCTGGGTACGCCTCCTAGAATGTTATTGCTCGAATGATTATCGTATATTAAAAAACTTAAAAAACAAATAAAATTTTATAACTGGAGGATTTTTAAAATGGCAAGACTTGAACTTATGGATACTGTGGAGCTTATGGGGAGCTCGGATTACCGCGACAGATTCGTTGCGGAGTACATACAGCTAAAGATCAGATATGAGAAGCTGAAGGCGTTTAATACCAAGATTGAGGCGGCTTGCCGAACTCAGAATGCGGAAAAGCCAGAGAAGAAGGTTACTATGCCGACGCATGATTGCCCGCCTTCGCTTCTCAGAGAGCAGCAGGCGGAGATGGGCCAGCTTCTGCATATTCTTGAGGTAAGGGCGGTGATTGAGGATATAGATCTTACCGACGCTATGATGTATCTTGAAGATCGGGAGAAGAAAAAGGCGACAGAAGAAACGGAGGATTCTACGAAGGATCCTGAATTCAAGATCTCGCTTGAGGAGTACGAGTCCGACTGGGATCTTCTTGTAGAGGTTATCTCAACGATAATTGAAAAAGGTCTTGTTTCTGATTCTGACGAGGAGGTGCTTATGGCGGCGGGGCTTAAAGTGCTTCATAAGATGAAGAAGCTCGAGGAGCCCTGTCGGGGTGTGAAGGAGGCTGATATCAAAGAAAAGATCTGCAGCGACTGCGTTCACTTGCCGATCTGCGAGTATTGTTCGGTGCATTTAAAGGGCTTCACTCTTCCCGATAGCAAGACTTGCGATATGTATCTTCGTGTGAAGGAGGCAAGCTCATGCCAGGAGAGATGATCGAGAAGACTGCGTATTACTGCGCGGCGGTGGACAGGCTTGTAACGAGACTTACCGAGAGGTACGAGAGACAGGGGAATATAGATCTATCCGACGTTATTCACGTGGCAACAAATGTTCTTCGGGATATCGAAGCTCCCGAGGGGATCAGATACGAGTTTCCCGTTGGTATCGGTGAGACGGTGAAGTGCATCTGTAAAGAAGACGATGAATACGAGAATCCCGTCGTAAGTCTTGTGCCGTACCGAGTTGCCGGTGTTGCGTTCTTTAAAGGCAAGTATTACGTTTACGATGATTTCGGCGAAAGAAACGAAATCGGGACAGAGAATTGTATTCTGCCGGAGAGGGAGGGTACAGGCGTTGTTACAGAAATATAAGATCACTTATAAAATGGTACTCAAGGAACGGGAAACCGTCCTTGAGGCTTCGTCGAAGTACGATGCGAAGAAGAGGTTCTACCGACTTCATCCCCGGTGGGAGATCGTGAAGGTGGAGCTGCTGGAGGAGAAGAATAATGCAGAAAGAAAGTTCCTTTGATTACATTTGTCCGAGGGTGTGTCCTGGACGAAGCAAGGACTGTCACTCTACCTGCGAGAGACATAAGAAGTTTCGCAGTCTTGCGGAGAGTGAACGCAATACAAAGTTTCTTACCTCGTATTTAAGCGCTGATGTCAGGAAGGCATCTCGGTTTGATAGACGGTTTCCAAGAAACAGATTCTAGGAGGAAAAACATATGAAAGCGAGGACACGGAATGAGCAAGGTATCAGAAATTCGTGATATTTGCGGAGACTACGCTTTTGATGTGGAGTATTCCGAAGATAACAAATTTACTATGTTCTTCAATTCCCACAGAAATGCACAGACCGTCAAGAGGTGCATTGAGGTTGATGACAGCGTTCCTAATGCTGCAACGGCGGTTGATTTCGTCGAGGTCGTGAGGTGCGAGAACTGCGCTAACGCTCAAAGAGATAGCTTTAGCAATAATTATATGTGCCGTTTCGATAACGAGCCGAGGAGGCTCCACCATCCGAAGCACTATTGTTCATATGGAGTCAAATGGGATCCTGATAAATAAGCTATTCGTGGCGGAGTTTACCACATTACAACACTACGCATTGAAATATGGAAAACACCGCGGCGGGTTTCGGGCTTTCCGTCCGAGGTTTACAACACGAGGTATTGAAAACCTCTTGTGAATTAATTACTACTGCCATAAGGAGAAATACATAAAATGCCTGAGAGGGAAGAAGAAAACGAGTACACCGAGCCTTCCATTGGTAACTGTAAGCGGTGCGTAAACCGTAACAGTTGCGGTAGCAAGAACAAGAAGGAGGCGGCATGGTGCGAAAGGTATAGACCTGAATTTAAGAAAAAGGCAAGGAAAAGAAAATGAATTACTTAAAACAATCTGCCGAGAGCTATAATGCTCATTACAAGGCGTATCGGGCGGCATGGTGCCGAGCATCGGGGCTTCCGATGTATTCTCGGAGTGATTTTACGCAGGTTGAACGGAAGGGGCTTTACACCAAGAGCCGCGCCGCAAGGGAGAAGGTCGAGATCGATGAGAGCACGGTGCTCGGGTGGTATCGACTGCCTAACGGATATACACCGCTGTTCGGGAGGAAAATGAAATGAAAATTCAAAAGATACAGTCGCTTTGCAAAAGTGCGAAGCGGATCATCATATTTAACGATGCTGACGAGGGAATACAGTGGATATCAGACGGATACTGTCTTTTTCCGCTATTGAATCTGCCGAGGCTGACGGAGGATAATATTTACGCCTTATTTGATATTCCCGAAGACAAGAGGGGTAAGATCTTCTTCGAGGAGAGGGAGGAGCTTCCGAAGTCCTTATGCTTTGAGGACTACTTCGAGGGCGAGTGTGCCGTCAAGCCCGAGGCATTCGGGATCGTGGCTTACGGAAGGGCTCTTGAAATTATCAGAGGAGCTGAGGGGGCAATCCTTTACGACAAGAAGTATTTCTCGGTATTCGACGATGACGTGATCCTCTTTGAGAGACTGCGTCCCGCCGGATCGCCTTATATAGTGGCGAAGGAGGGAATGTTCGTTGCCGGGGTGATAATGCCCTTCGACCCTAATATCACTCTCAAGGAGTGGCTTACGAACGTGGCAGAGACGCTGAGGTTTAACGAGCAGAAGGAATACGTCGAGCATGGCTCGGTGATAAGAGAAGATGCCAAAGGGGAGACACTTCGGTAGGATGAAGAGAAGGGAATAATGCGAAAGATGTCAAGGAAAACTGAAGTTCTGTGCGACAGGTGCGGCAGAGAGATTACGAGTTATGATATTAAGATATCATCGGCAAGGATAGACCTGTGGGGAATAGGCGTTCCTCGCAGCTATCCCGGTCAGAGGATAGATTTATGCGAAGGGTGCTTTGAGGCTCTCCTTACCTTTATGGAGAACGGGAAGGGCTCGGAGGACGAAGAATAATCTACCTATTAATTAAGTCGCATACGTGCGTATGCGCAGGCGCAGGGGCGCCGGTGCCGGTACTTAAAATATTCATTACAATACTGATCATTAATTAAACAGATAGACTCAAGAGCGTGACGCGGGCGTGCGCCTGCGCGCGTTCTTGCGGCCTTGTACTGTATAGTATTTCTTCAACGATTTTTAGAAAGGAGGGAGAAGAATGGAAAGCTACGAAGAAAGTAAGCGTGAGTTCCTTGATCGAATAAAATCAAAATATGATGACTGTTTTGGCTCGTCGGTCAGTCCGTCAGTCAGTCTTCGGGGCAAGTCTGCACTGAGCTTCAGAGAGGCGATCGAGGAGGCTGAGGCTCAGATCGAGCCTGAGACCTTTGAGAGTTCACTTCGGGGACGTGTTCGCGAGGTGTGCCGAGTGATAGCCGAGGTGTATATGCTACCCGAGTCGGCAATGATCAAGATCGAGGGCGAGGAGCTTCCCGTGGAGACGGTGCGAGAGGTGTTCGCTCAGCTGAACGATCAGCACGTGAGATATTCATTTGAACGGCTCGACGGATACGAAGGGCGGATATTCGCAATGAAGGCGTTCCTGAGAACGCTGTTATATAACTCGGTATTTGAGATGGAGTCACATTACGAGAACCGTTTCAAGGCTGACATAGCCGAAGGGAAAATTTAGGAAGTATAAAGAGGGAGAAGCAAAAAATGCAGAGAGAAAAGCAGACAAGATCAGGAAGACTTTTTGAGGTAGATTTTTACCCGGTATTTGCCGATGGAAGAAGAATGCCGACGAGAGCCCCGAAGACGAAACGATCTACGGCCGAGCAGGCAAGATATAACCGTAAGAAGGCGGTTAAGAATTTTGTCCGCAAGGTTAATGCTAACTTTGTAACAGGCGATCTTTATACGCATCCTACATACGAGCCCGGCTGCGCACCGTTTACCATTGAGGACGCGAAGAGGGATATAGTCAATTTCTTCCGTCGAGTAAAAACGGCAAGAGCCGCAACTCTTAAAAGCGTCGTCAAGGAGCTTGCCGAGAGACCCGACAACAAGAAACTCCTCTCGGAGAGAAAAAAGCTGGAGGAGCCCTTTAAGTATGCCTATCGTATTGAGGTCGAGACGTTCAAGCGCGGCGCAAGGACGGGACAGGAGAGATACCACTTTCATCTCTTTATGACCGGAGGCCTCGACCGTGACGCTGTGGAAGCTCTATGGCCTTACGGTGAAAGAATTAACGTTGATAAATACCGCCCCGAGGTCTTTGGACCTGAGGCGGCGGCTCTGTATACCACAAAGAGCGGTCAGGGCAAGCTTAAGCTGGGATTTTCAAAGAACCTTACCGCTCCCGATGAGTCTAAGGTCAAGGACGGTCAGATCAGCGCAAAGGGTGTTACCAAGATGGCAACCGAGAGAGTTGATGACGCAGCTTACTGGGAGAGACGCTACAAGGGATATAAATTCCTTCGCTGTTATTCTCGCTTTAACGATTATAACGGCTATTGGTACGTTTCGGTCGTGATGTATAAGCCAGAGGGGACGGGTCCTCTCCCGGAGTGGAATAATGACGTAGACTGGATGACGGAAGCAGAATAGGAGAAAAAATGCAAAACCAAGATGAAGGATTAGGGGGTGAAGATTTGAAATTCAAAAACAGTTTGAAGTGGAGATTGCCAACCGGCGTTGTAGAGACGGTGAACGGCATCTGTAGGGACTACGAGCGCAAGAGAGACGCTCTGGCAGGGAATAGCATTAGAGCGGAGGTCAGGAGTATTTACGAGGCGCATAACACCGCCGTGAACAATGCGCTGTTGATGATAGAGCCCACACTCAGATATTTGATCCTTGAGGACATTGCC
>JAEIGA010001586.1_pt1 | contig 35599 bp, 22 predicted proteins | sample 9270691 | NCBI WGS metagenome assembly JAEIGA01 (sample SAMN17057246, study PRJNA624740) | gut metagenome | biome: biome; isolation source: fecal sample | host: Bos grunniens | place: China: Xizang | collected 2019
CGCGAACTGCTGGCGCTTTATGACGGAGTGACAAAGGAGCAGCTGCAGGATAATATGAAAACTTGGCTCGAGGCTATCATGCCTATTTGCGATAAGTATGATATTGACATGTGTGTGCATCCTGACGACCCACCATTCCCAATTCTCGGACTTCCACGCATCGTCAACTGCGATGCTGACGTGCAGTGGTTCCTCAATGCTGTGCCTAACGTGCATAACGGACTGACTTTCTGTGCTGGCTCGCTCTCTGCTGGCGGACACAACGACATAACAGAGCTGGCAAAGAAATATCACGACCGCACTCACTTCGTCCACCTGCGTTCATGCTATATCTTCCCGAATGGCGACTTCACTGAGGCAAGCCATCTCGGCGGACGTGCTGACATCATCGAGCTGACTCGCATTTTCGAGCAGGAGGAGCAGCGCCGCATTGCCGAACGCAAGGATTCTGATGCTGCCAAGGCTAACGGACGCACATCTGAAAAACTCCGTCTGCCTATGCGTGTCGACCACGGAATGACTATGCTGGGCGACGAATCGAAGGGTTACAACGCCGGATACTCTTTCCTCGGACGCATGTTCGCTCTCGGACAGGTGCAGGGTATCATGGCGGCTGTAGACCGCGAACTGGGCATTGAGTTCACTCAGCCTGGCTTCTTCGGATAATATCTGTGGCGTAACAACTCGCAAAAATCACATATCACTGCGCTGGCGGCTCTGCCGGCGCAGTTTTTTTATGCCTATATGTCTGCACGATGCTCTCTCCTGCCAACGGCAGCATATCGGCTAAGGTTAGCAATGCCGCAAACGAAAAAATTGGAGGCGGCATTGCTGCATATCAGAAAATTTATGTAACTTTGCACCCAGATTTTATTTACAACTCATTATTAACCTGCGGGAAGCGCAGCTTGCCGCACATTTTTTATTTTTATGGATAAGGTTACGGACAACCCTTTCAAAACCGGAAAGCAAGACAGACGCATGAACAGCCACACTGCGCTGATGATTGTTACTGCGCTCTTTGTCACGCTCTACCTGGTTTCAAACATCATGGCGGTCAAAGTGATCGGCCTTTTCGACTTATTTTTCTTCGATGCAGGAACCATCACGTTTCCTTTCGCCTATATGCTTGGCGATGTGCTGACCGAAATATGGGGATTCCGCACAGCGCGAAAAGTAATATGGATGACGTTCTTCTGCAATGTGCTCATGGTGATTTGTACCACAATCGGAGTATGGCTGCCTTCGCCTGACTATCTGTCGGAAACTTCTGACGCATATAATCATATATTCTCTTACGTGCCGCGCATTGTCATCGGTTCTCTTACGGGATTTCTTCTGGGCGAACTCTCTCACGCGTGGTTTATGGAGAAGATTAAGGCCAAGACTAAGGGCAAGCGCCTATGGGTGCGCACCATAGGCAGTTCGGCTATTGCTTACTGGTTTGACAGTCTGCCGTTTGTGCTGATAGCGTTCCTTGGAGTGGTGTCTACACACGACCTGCTCATGATGATAGCTCTCCAGTATGCTTCAAAACTGATTATCGAAGCGGCTTTCGGCACTCCAATGGCTTACGCTGCCATTCATGCCATACGACGCTATGTCAGATAACATCATGCGCCAAAGCTGTCTGCCAACACTCCTTTGCTGATTGTCATCCTGCTATTCATGACAGAATATTCATTGACCACAAGCTTTTTCGTAATCACCTGTATACCTGTCAATTAGCACAACACAGCATTACTAAAAGTAGGCTAGACGACAACATACTGCCTTTTGCCATGCAAGACTCTGCTTCTTAAAATGCAAGACTCTGCTTCTTGGATAGCAAAAGGCTGCCTCTTATGAAGGTCTGAATGCTGTCGCCGTTTTGCTACAGACTAAGACGCTGATTTCTTTGGGCTAATATATATATTAGACGCTTCCAATCCTTAACTCTCTGCTTTATGGACAATAGTGTTTCTTCACGATACTCGCTTATCAAAACAAAAATGCCGCGGGAGTTTCTGCTGCTGCAAGGCACGGGTTGCCGATGGCGACAGTGCTCTTTCTGCGACTATCACTCTGACGTGAGCGCTGACCCGTTCATCATAAACAGAGAGGTGCTGGCACGCGTGACGGGAGAAATGGGCGTGCTGGATATTATCAATTCGGGCTCTGCCATGGAACTCGATGAGCAGACGCTCTGCATGATTGAACAGGTAGTAAAAGAGAAGAACATTCATACGCTGTGGTTTGAGGCGCACTATATGTACCGCCACAAGTTGCAAGCGTTTGCCGCACGCTTCGCTCCGGCTACGGTAAAATTCCGCTGCGGCATCGAATCGTTCGACCCGCTTCTGCGCTCTGCATGGCGGAAGGGTGTGGGCGAAGGCGTGACTGCCGCTGATGTAGCTCAGTATTTTCAAGGCATCTGTCTGCTTTGCTGCACGCAAGGCGACTCAAAGGTGCGCATTCTGAACGATATAGCACTGGCAAAGGAGCATTTCGAGTATTTCAGCGTCAATGTCTTCTGCAATAATTCTACTGACGTAAAGCTTGACACAGAACTCGCTGAGTGGTTCAGAGAGCTTGTCGTGCCGGCTCTCGCTGACGACAACAGGATTGAGGTGCTCATGGAGAACACCGACCTCGGCGTGGGGTAAGCGCGCAGATGGCATATCAACACTAAACAATCTCCCTTGATAAGGGATATGATATAAATCGCCTCACACTGACTATTAGCGTGTACGAACATGTCTGACGTACCGTGTTTCGGGGCATCGGCAGAATATTCTCGCACAGACATACACAAACAAAAAACCAGCCTAAGACCGCTTAGACTGGTTTTTTATTTTATAGTGTGTAACGTTTACTCTATGAATCTTACCTTCTGCATGTCGCGTGGCTTTGCCTCTGGCGATTCGTCTGCATAGCCAAGACCTACGCACAGACATAGTTCGTAGCCTTCGCTGAATGCGAGTTTCTCAAGCACTGGCTTGCACTCGTCGTTGTCTGTAAGGAATCTGACAGGGCTGCCAAGACATATCGAGCCAACGCCCATTGACCATGCTGACAGCATGATATTCTCTGCCAGCATACCACAGTCGTAAGCCGAGAAATCATATGATGGGTCACGGGCTATAAACACCATCACAGGAGCATCACGGAAGCAACCTTTCACTCGCATAGCGTCGAGGTCTGGATGGCCTTTCGCCATGGCTTCCTTTATCTCTTCCATGAGTTCTGGCTTGTCTACAACACGCACCTCCCACGACTGCTTGTTCTGTCCGTTAGGTGCATTGATGCCGCACTGCATGATAAGGTTAAGCGTGTCACGGCTCACTGGCTGCGCCTTGTATGCACGGATGCTGCGGCGTGCCATGATATTCTCTATCACTGCATTCTGGTCTTCTGTCTTTTCTTCTGTGCTTTCTGACTGTCCGCAGCATGATGCTACTGTCGTCATGAATGCAACGGCTAATAATAGTCTACTGATTTTCATAGTCATATAATATTTCGGGTTAGTAATGCTCTGCCGGAATAATCTTACATGGTTTTGCATGTGTTGCTGCGGTAGATGTATATTTCAGGGTGTAAAGATACAGAAAATGATGGAATTATCCAAGAAAAACAGAATAAAAATACTTTTTCATGAGACAATATAACTTTCCCTACATGTTTTTTCTGCTGTCAAGGTATAGCCACGACACCCGCATCCAAAGCCTTTAGCACAAAAAAAGCCCCGGGATAAACCCGAGGCTATGGCATTTATTGCATAAGATTGGGCTGCCCGTAGGCATGGCAGAGCACCTGCCGCACCATAGACAGCCCTTTTGCGCAAAACATATGATTATTTAATAACCATCTTCTTTCCGTTCTTGATAACGAGGCCCTTATAGTTCTCGCTAACAATCTGACCTGCTACGTTGTATACAGGAGCGTTTGCACCGTTCTCAACAACTACGTTGTCAATGCCTGTAGAACCGCCTTCGCCTGTTGTACCCTTAACATAGAGGTATGGGAGACCGAAGAGACGTGAGTTCTTGCAGCAGAAGTATACGCGTACTGTGTTCTTGCCTGTAAGCTTAAGACCTGCTGGGAGTGGCTGGAACTTTCTAACTGGTGACTTCTTGTTTGTTGGATCCCAACCTGCTGCCGCCATCTTGTCAGCCTTGTCAAGTGTGATAGGGAGAGCTGTCTCTTTGATGAAGTCATCGAAGTAACCGCCAGATGAGTGCCATGACTTTGGCATGAAGTTATAACCAGCGAGTGGCTCTGATACACCTGCTGATGTGATGTCAGCTGAGAAACCACAGATGTTTGACTGCTTTGCAGCGTCTGTTGAGTTGAAGTTGTTCTGAGCCTGTGCTACCTTTGAGTCGTAAAGCATCTCACCAGCCTCGTTGAAAATAGCTACTGACCAGTAGAAGGCATTGCCACCACCGATTGCTACAGAAATCTCATCAACGTTGAGTGCCTGACCTGCAGGAACCTCGATTGTCATACCTGTCCAGTAGTCTGGAGCAATCTCATAGAGATTCTTGCTGAAGTAGTCAATCTTTGGCTGTGTCTCATCGTTGTTCTCGTTCTCTGGCCAACGGCTTGCTGCATCAGCGTCACTGCCTACGAAGCCAGCTGCTGTCTCATCCTTGCCGTTCTTGTAACCTGTACATACAAGCACACCACCATCCATGAGTGACCATGTAGCAGCTACTGAACCAGCTGCGATGTATGGTCTGTACTGGAAAGAGCCTGAGTTAAACTCGTTAAGGAAGAAGTTTGCACCGTATGTCTTCTCGAGATCAGCGATGTACTTTGTGTCCTTACCGTTTGTGTAAGTAACCTTAACGTCACCTGTTGTTGTAACACCTGGTGTGAAACCGATAGCCTCTTCATTTACACCCATAAGTGTACCAGGCATTGTTGTCTCATCTATATAGATGCCGTAAGTATTCTGAGCAGAAGCACTAAGTGCCATTACTGCCATTGCAATAAGAGTAAAGATTTTTTTCATAAGTGATTGTTTAAAAGTTTTATTTATGCATGTTAATGATTTATCATCACAACAATTTGAAACGTGTGTCACACTTCAACACACATTCGGTGGCAAAGTTACGAATTATTTTTTATAATCCGCTATTTACCTGATTTATATTTTGTTAAAAATAGTATTAATCGCCACCGTAAAACATTTATGCTCTACGGTGGCGATAATTTCTATTATGTTATACTGCCATTGCAGACACTATAGATTAGCGTACGAATGGTGTATAGCCTGGGTTCTGACCGAATTCCTCAGCGTTCTGGAGCTTATCGAGGAATGTGTTAGGGATTGGCCACAGTGTGTGGTATTCCTGACGCTGGTCGTCGTCACCGCGCATTGATGGGTTGCGGCCTACGATAGTCTTAGCGAATGTGCCCTGAGGACCATATACACGCTTCATATCAAACCAACGGAGCCACTCACCGCAAAGCTCACGTGCGCGCTCTTCCATAATCCAGTCGATTGTCATGTCGCCAGCTGTTACCTGAGCGTCTGCGAGTTTGAAGCCCTCACGAACTACACGCTGGTTACGGATTTCCTTGTTGATGATGCTTGCAGCCTCTGCCTGACGGCCAAGAGCGATGTAGCACTCAGCAGCGATAAGAGGCATCTCTGCATAACGCATTACAGGAACGTCAGCGAAGCCCATCTGACCGTTAGCTGCTGCGAGGAGGAATGTGCCGTTTGGATCGCGGTCCCAGATACGATACTTCATGAATCGTGGGAATGCCTCACCGATGTATGTAGTTGTCTCGCCCTCTTTATAGTCAGGATAGTTTACGTTAGGGTTACGAACCTTCGCACCACCAAATGCGTTAACGTTCTCTGTCTTATAGAGCTTGTCAATATCAACTGTAGCGATACCCTGTGCCTCGTATGCTGCTTCCTGTTCTGGAGTAAGGCTCTCCTTTGTGAAGTGGAGAACAGGAGCATTTACAGCTACACGCTTGCCAACAACACCTGGTGACTTATACTTGTCAGCCTCTTCCTGCTTCCATGTGAATGCACGAACACCATTCATTGTGAATGTCTCCTGGAAGAGAGCATCGTAACGTGCGTCCCATGGCTCCCAAAGCTTCATGAAGTAGTATGTAGGCATCATGAGGCGGCCTTCTGATGGGTACTCCCAAGACTCTGCGCTGTTAACGATACCTGCGTTACCTACGAGCTGTGGTGAGAAGTAACGGTAGAGACGGTTTGGCTTGCCGTCAGGGTTGAGTGAAGAGTTGCCAGAGAATGTTGTCACCCAAAGGAACTCAGTGTTGTTCTTGTTGTTACGAGCCTGCCAGATTTCGTCATAAGTATTGTAAAGCTTGATGCCGAGAGCAGACTTAGTGTTGATAACCTCGTTTGCAGCAGCGAGAGCTTTCTCATAGAATGCCTTCTGCTCTGCAGAACCTGGAGCCTCATACTGTGCACGTGTGAGGAGCACACGAGCGAGAAGAGCCTTAGCAGCCTTCTTTGTTGAACGGCCTACGTTGCCTTTGTATGGCTGAACGTCAAGCATATCGGCAGCCATCTCTGCGTCAGGGATGATTACCTCGTCATAGATAGTCTTGCGGTCTGTACGAACAGCTGTGAAGACAGCTTCCTGAGTCTCGTTAACACGCATTTCAATGTCACCGAAGAACTCTACGAGCCACCAGTAGCAGTAAGAGCGCATGAAGCGAGCCTCGCCCTCGAACACGTTAGCCTTCTGCTCAGAAAGACCTACTACGTTGCCAATACGGCCGATAATAGCATTAGCGTCGTTGATGTTATCATATACACGGTTCCATACGTTAGCAATCTGACCGCGGTCGCCCTGAAGGTTGACGCAACGTGTCATCTGCATACCGTACTCATAGCTGTTTGTTCTGTTCTGCCAGATGTCAGCAGAGCCTTCCATGTAGAGGACAGGATCCTCACGTCCGTAGTATTTCCAACGGAAGTTATAGTACATCTGGTTAACAAGGCTCTCCATACCCTGTTCTGTTGCGAATACCTCGTCAGCACCTTCACCTGATGGGTTGTACTCCTCGAGGTCGCAAGACTGGAGAGAGAATGCTGTTACTCCCATGAGCAACGCACCCACGATATATTTATTGAAAATCTTCATTGTCGTTTCTTTTTAATGATTATAAGTTAAGGTTCAGGCCGATTGTGATGCTACGCTGGTTGCCTTCTGGGTCGTAACCCTTCTGGAAGTCGCTCTTAACCCAGTAGAGAGGGTCGTTTACTGTAGCGTATACGCGTGCTCTTGTCATGCCAGTTGCTTTAAGTACGCTCTTTGGAAGAGTGTAACCGAGAGTGATTCGCTTCAGCTTGATGAATGAGTTGTCAGCGAACCAGATTGACTGATAACCTGTGTAGTCGAAGAAGTTACGTCCCTTGTAAGATGCTGGGAGGAGAGCGTCTTCGTTTGTTCCAGCTACCCAGTAGTCCATATTTACACGGTTACCACCATTAGATGGTGTATAGCCTGCCATGCGGTTCTCTGCCCACTGTCCGAAACGTGCGTAGAAGTAGATGTTAACGTCGAAGTTTCCGATTGTGAAGTCGTTGTTGAAACCAGCGAACCAATTAGGTGATGTTGAGCCGATGTACTGAATATCGTCGCTCTGTGAGATTGCGTAAGGATTATCCTTTGTATACTGAACCATGTTTCCGTCAGCGTCAGCCTTCTGGTAAACGCCAGGACCCACCTTCTCCATTCCAGGAACTACGATTCTCACGTCACCTGGCTTCTGTCCGAATGCAGCAGCTTCGTCAGCCTCGCTAGTCTTCCAGATACCGTCATACTTGAATGTATTGAATGACTTGATTGGGTGACCAATCATAAGAGTCTGCTTCTCTCTTTCTGTACCGATTACGATGTCTGCGCCGTCAACGAGGTCGATGATCTTCTCACGGTTAGCAGAGAATGTGAGTGTAGAGTTCCACTGGAAGTTCTTCTTCACGATGTTACGTGAGTTGATTGTGAACTCGAAACCAGTATTGCGTGTCTTACCGATATTTGTGTATGTAGCATACTTACCGTCCATACCTGCTGATGTTGGGAGTGAGCGGAGGAGGAGGATATCGTCAGTTGTTGTTGTATACCAGTCGAATACTACGTTAACGCGGTTATGGAAGAGTGATGCGTCGAAACCGAAGTCGAATGTTGTAGACATCTCCCACTTTGTGTCCTTGTTAGCTACAACATAGTAGCCAGAACCGTTGTTGTCAAGTGTACCGAGGATGTAGCGGTTAGCTGCGTCGTCCTGGAAAGCAAATGACCAGTTAGCGAATGTGATACCAGACTTTGTACCGTAAACACCGATACCAGAGTTACCTGTCACACCGTATGTAGCGCGGAGCTTGAGGTCGTCGAGCCATGAGCCCTTAACGTTTGTCATCCAAGCCTCGTCAGTGATACGCCATGCAAGAGCTGCAGATGGGAACCACTCCCACTTGTTGCCTTCAGCGAGGCGGCTTGCACCGTCACGACGGAGAGAAGCTGTGAAGAGATACTTGCTCTTATAGTCGTAAGAAACACGGCCAGCGTAAGAGAATGACTGATACTGCTCGTAGTTGCTTGAGTGAGAAAGAGAACCATCTTCACCGTCGTTGCTACCGAGGTTCCACCAGAGGTTGCTTGCGAGAGTCTGTCCTACAGAAGAAGCAGAGAGGTAGTCGCTCTGGCCACGGCTCCATGTTGTGAGCGCTGTGAGTGAGAGGTTATGCTCCTTTGGAAGCATTGTGAACTTATAGTTTACAATGTTGTTCCACTCGAGGTAGAGGCTTGAGTTCTTTGTGAAGTCAGCCTTGTTCTTCTTACCTGTTGACTCAAGGTTAACAGACTGGTTACCATCGAGGTACTGACCTACTGTAGAGTTCTGGATGTGTGTATTGAGCTGTGAACGGAAAGAGAATCCTTCGATTGGGTGGATGTCGAGGTATCCGTTAGCAACTACGTTTGTTGAGTAGTTCTGTGTCTGATAGAGATTGTTTCCTTCTGCGTCGATGAGAGGGTTAACGTACTCGTCAGCAGCGAGAGGACGCTCAACGAGCTTGCTACCGATAGAGTATGACTCTGTCTCTGGGTCATAAACGCCATAAGGAGAACCGAGCTCTACGCCTGTTGTACCTGCCTTAGCGTAAGGAGAGTTACCAGCGCGGTTGTGTGTGAGCTGGAAGTTAACGCCTGCTGATACCCAGTCGTACATATCATGGTCGATGTTAGCACGGAGGTTGAAACGGTCAGAACCAGGACCCTTCTTCCACTTGTTACCATTGCTTGCATAGCCTGCAGAGAAGCGTGCAGATGTCTTGTCTGTACCACCTGCGAGTGTCACTGTGTGACGTGTGCTCCATGTGATATCTCTTTCGAGGAGATCCTCATAGTCTGTCCATGCGTTAGCCTTGTATGCTGCGAATGCCTCGTTGCTGCTGAAGAGCTGGCGGTCGTCAGCTGCACTGCTCCACTGACCAGCAGAGATAGCTGCCTGCTTTGCTGCATTGTACCAGTTTTCACCTGAGCGGTAGTCTGGCTCTGCTGCACGGAACGCACCTGTTACAGAACCGTCATAAGAGATGAGCATACGGCCCTTCTCAGCCTTCTTAGTTGTGATGATGATAACACCGTTAGCACCCTGTGAACCATAGATAGCTGTTGAAGAAGCATCCTTCAAAACATCGATAGACTCGATATCCTGAGGGTTGATATCACCCATTGAGCCACCCTGTACACCGTCGATAATAACGAGAGGGTTGTTGCTACCATTGATTGAGCGGTTACCGCGGATACGGAGTGCGCCATCATTTACGTCAAGACCAGACACGCGGCCCTGAAGTGCTGTTGCAACGTCAGATGTTGGTGCCTGTACGAGAGCTTCTGCCTTGATAGAAGATACAGAACCAGTTACGTCACGTTTCTTAACTGTACCGAAACCGATTACTACAACTTCTTCCATCATCTGTGAGTCTGGCTGCATCTGTATGCGCATGCCATTTGTCAGTTTAACAGTCTGTGTAAGATAGCCTACATAAGAGAGCTCTACCTGTACACCTTCGCTTGTGTTAAGAGCGAAGTTACCGTCAATGTCAGTAATGCCTGCGACCTGCGCGCCCTTAACCTTGATTGTTACACCAATCATAGGCTCGCCGAATTCGTCAACGACAGTACCCTTGATCTGATTCTGCTGTGCTGCAGCTGCATAGTTTGTAGTCTGAGCATCAGCAGCAAATGCCGATGTCGGACACATAGCAGCGAAGAAGCCAGCAACCAACATAGCCTTCATAGCTTTGTTGACCAAAGTCTTGTTTTCTTGCATAATTTGTGTTTTTAAATATATTAATTATTAAATCGTCAGTTAGGATTTATTTTGATATTTTATGATGCATGCCTATTAATTTTTGCAAATATACTAAAAATATAAGGTATGTATGTTACTTTTTATACCATTATTAATAATTATTAACTTATCATCAACTAACCCAAATGTTAAATTTGTAGAATTAAATATAAATCACTTATACACACATCATTACATATAGAACTATTTATTTTATGTATATACATAATGCATATATAGCATTAGTAATTTCACTGACAATTTGTAAAGTAAATTTGGATTTTTTCTTACACATTCCTTACAAAATGTAAGAAAACACGAAAAGCAGCGAATGGTGTTTCATTCACTGCTTTTCGTTATATAATTACAGATGCATATTTTGAGCGAAACTTAAGCATTGACTGCATGTTAAGCGCAATGCTTCTTTCATCCTCTCTACATAGCATGATAAAGCTAGCGATATCTACTCTAGTACGCCTATCTCACGCATCCACCCCTCGGCTATCTCTGGCCACAATGCTGTAGTACCTGGCTGCGAGCGTAGAGAAATAGCGTGCTTGCCTTGCGGGAAGATGTGTAATGAGGAATGTTTCACGCCAGCACGCTGCAGAGCCTGGAACATGAGGATGGAGTTGTCCGGGTTGACTGTTCTGTCGTCGGCTGCATGAATGAAGAGTGTAGGAGGATTCTGCGGAGTCACCATTCGGTCAATGCGGTAATCTTCGAGCAGACGTTTTACGTCTTTATCTACTCCCTTCGGCATATAAAGACTGATAACCGGACTGATGAGCATGCAGAAGTTAGGTCGGAACGAATATTTGTCGAGCGAGTCACCACACTGGCTAAGATCATCGTTAATGGTAGATACGCCTGCAGATACATGTCCGCCAGCACTGCATCCGATTACTCCGATGCGGTCAGGGTCAATACCATATTCTGCAGCATGGGCACGCACCCAACGTACAGCACGCTGTGCATCCTGGAACGGAACGATACTCTTATTCTCCACATCAGGCTGGTTAGGCAGACGATGAAGCAACACAAAAGCTGTTACGCCAAACGTGTTGAGCCATTTCGCCACTGATACGCCTGCAGTCTCGTACGCCTGCTTGATGTATCCTCCGCCAGGAATAACAATGACTGCTGTATTGCGGCGTTCCTCAAGTCCTGGAACATAAGCATACATACGCGGCTCGTCGATTCGCCATGTGCGATTACGAACGATAGAGTCATAGTGCTGTGTACCTATGCTGTTGGGCATAGACGTGATGTCATAGAGATTGATGCGCGGATGAGTGAACAAGTCAGACTGCACACTACCTGAATTTTGCGCACTTGCTACCACTGTTGCGGATAGTAACAAGAGTAGCGAAAGGATTTGTTTCATATCGTTTAGTTTTGTTTTAGTCATTTCAGATACTAGGACGGAGCAAAGTTACTAAGATATTATCATTCAGGCAAATTTTTATTTTAGAAATACAGAAATGATACAATTTTCACCCATAATACGATTCAGAATAACACCTTACTTTTAGGAAACAGCTTAAGGAATGGTTCAGAGAGATTCATTATCATTCTGTAGGAATATGAATATTATTCCTAATGCGAATGTCAGAAATCAAAAAAAGCCAAGGCGATAAATACCGCCTTGGCTTGAATGTGTATTATATTTTCATGAGAGGCAATGCTCTCTGAACATATTACTTACCAATACCCTCACGCCACTTGCTTGCACCGATGCCGCGCTTGTAGATCTCAGAGTTACGAACCTTATCAGTGTTCTGATAGTAGAGACCGTCGAGGTTTTCTGTGTAGTGGTCAAGGTGGTTAGCAACCTCACCAATGTGGTGCTTAGGATTTGGAGACTTGAAGAGTTCTGTTGCAGAAAGGTTGTCAACATGAACGTCGAGCTCGCTTGTTCCGCTTGGGAAGTATGAGTCAGTGAACTTCATAGGAGCATTTGACTTAGCAGAGAATGCACCCTTAGAGAAGATCTGGCCTGATGTCAGGTTATTGTTTGTTGACCAGTTGTTAGCGATGTCGAATGTCACCTTACCTGTACCGTCACCACCCTGGATTGTACGGATGTCACAACCCTGGCAGTGGAGTGTACGGAGTACGTCTGTCTCGTCAGCTGTTACTGTCCAGAAGTTGTTCTTGATTGTAAGAACAGAACCGCCTGGCATGTAACGGAAGTTGAAGAATGGAACAGCAGAACGTGTAGCGTGGTTAACGAATGTATTGTTTGTTACAGTGATGTTCCAACGTACAGACTCGTCCCAAAGGAGGTTACGGTTGTTATCAGTGATGATTGATCCGTGAGGAGTGTTGCAGAATGTATTACCCTCTACAACTACGTTCTCAAGAATGTTGCTCTTTGGCTTACCGTTGTGGTCAGCGAAGATGATGTTGTAACCCTTACCACCTGTGTCATAGTAACCAGTGTTGAGGAACTCACAGTTCTTCAATACGAGGCTATGGATGTTGAAGTCGTTAGAACCCTGGATACGGAAGAAACCACGGATAAGACCCTGGAATGTACAACCGTTCCACTCGAGGTGAGTTACGTTGATACCCATACCGTTAGAGTACATGTTCATGAAGTAGTTACCTACAGCAGCATAACCAGAGCCGTCCATAGAGTGGCCATAGTTCTTTGCGAGAGGTACATTTACGTCAAGATCCATGAAGCGGATAGAGTCGATATCGATAGGAATAGATGAATTCTCACCTGGCTGTGGCTGACGTCCGAGCATGAAGTTACATGTGTTGATAGAAGAGCCAGTCTGTGTCATACCGCTCAGATAAAGCTTAGCCTTGCCCTTGCCTGCTGCGAGGTCCTCTGGGTTTGTACGGAGAGTTAGACCTTTGTATATAGAAGGGTTAGATGTGAAGTGGTATGCCTTGCCACCCTCGAGGTAGAATACCTGATTCTCTGCAAGAGTGTTTGTAGCACAGTATCCGCTGATAATCCAGTCAAGCTTCATTGACTGATACTCAGAGATGTCGTAAACGTTTGTCTGGCCGATTGTATCAGTTGCCCATGGCTCATGTGCAATAAGGATTGCAGGACCTGCATCACCCTTAGTACGCTTCATCCAAGGATTGTAGCTTGCGTCTACCTTAACAGCGATATCCTCATCCCATACCTCGATGTTATATACTGAGTTCTCAGAAAGACCCTCTACATCAATGTAGCCACGCTCCCAGTCAGCATCAGTAAACTTATACTTCTTATACTGCTCAGGAACAACAGCGTTTGGAGAAGAGTTAGAAGGCTCGATTGTCATGTAGTCAACCTTGAACACATCGCCAAGAATTGTGAAGTGCTCAGCGAAGCCCATGAGCTGCTCACTTGTGTAACCAGCTGTGCTACGGTTGAGGTTTACACGCATAGATGTCTTTGTGATGTCAGAAATCTGTGTGATTGAAGGCACCTCATAGCGTGCTCCAGTCTGCAGACCAAGATACTCAGCCCATCCACGGCCGTCACCATGACCATACCACTCAGAGTTGAGAGGGTCATTGAGGTCCATAGAGTGGAGAGTACGGATTGCGAAACGATAGTCAGTCTGATACTGGAGGTCCTTGATTACGCAGTCAAGTACGTCAGGAGGAAGGATTGTATCGCCTGAGAGGAGACCGAGAGAGTCTGTCTCATGCCAAGCCTGTGCACCACCAGAAACGTTTGGCTGGAGAGCCCAACGAATTTGGTAACCAGCTGCACCCTCTACACCAAACCAATAAAGGTGTACGTCGTTGAGGTCAACAACAGTACAGTTGTATGGGTCAGAGTCGCCCTTGCCTGTATTGTTGTCGCAACGGAACATTGTTCTGAACATGCGGTCAGATCCTGCTGGTATTTCGTCGTCATCTGAACAAGAGACGAAAGCAGAAGAAACTGCGAACATGCAGAGAGAATATATTAGAAATTTCTTCATTGTTCTGAATTTGTTTAATGTAAAATTAAATCGTTAGCCTTATATGCTGTCTGGCTTCAAACCGTCATTTGTTATTATGGCTCATAGCCAGACAGCCTTAATGCTATTTATTACTTGTGTCCGTACTTCTGAACATATACGCCACCAGAACGTGCGATAGCCTCTGCTGGGTAAGGGAGAATGTAGCGAACTACAGGAAGGTTGTTAACATCGTATGATACTGGGTCGATAGCTGTTTCCTTACCATCAACTATGAGATAGATACGGCTGTGGATATCGCCACGGATGTATCCATAGAGAGAGTAAAGAACCTGAGCCTTTGGATAACCAGCATCCTCACACCAGTTGTAGCAAGCAGTTTCTGTCCAACCGATTGTTGAGCTTGAAGACTCAAGGCCAGTAATCTGACGCTCAGAGATTGGAGTATAAGGAAGCTCGTTTGCTATCATATAGTTCTCAGGACCAAGCTGTGGAATTGTTGAAGGCTTATATGGATTAACCATATAGCGAACAGGCTGTGAAAGATTCTGATAGAATGACTTGTCACCAGGGTTGCTGATAAGGCAAGAATACATAGAGTAAGGAAGAGTCTCCTGCCACTGTATGCCGTCATATTCAGAAATCATATCATCGTATGGAGAAGAAGTCTGCGCATTAACCGCTGCTGAGTAGTAACGGAGGAATGTGTAGAACAATTTCTCTGAGTACTTGTTGTTACGTACGAGGTCCTTCCAACGGCTGTTCTCACCAGCAAGCTCGAATGCGCGCTCGTCAAGTACAGCGTTGAGGAAAGTAGCCTTGTCAGCAGCAGCAGTAGCAACGTATGTCTCTACCTTCTCTGCGTAGTTCTCTGGAGCGAAAGCACGCTTACGAACAGCCTTGAGAGCATCCTGTGCAGCCTGTGTAGGACCATTCAGTTCATTCTCTGCCTCTGCGAACATCAGGAGAACGTCAGCATAACGGAGGTAAGGGTAGTTAATACCTGTATTACCTGTTGTGTTAGCACCGAGACCCATGTTGTTCCAAAGCTTAGACCACTTGTTATTATATAATGTATAACCGTTAGTCACAGCAGGGAGGTTAGAAGAGTTGTAGTACCAGAAGTTAGCGATGTAGTCACGACGAAGGTCATTCTCGTCAAATCTGAAGCGATAGAATGCCTCAAGCTGTGCACCACCATTTGCCTCGCCCCATACGTGAGGAGTAACACCCTCAGCTGATTCGAGCTTAGGACCCTGATAGTAACCTACCTGGCCTGAGCTGCCTTCACCGAATGGAAGTTCGAAGATTGGGTCGTCACCAACTGGAGTTGTGAGGAGGTTACACTGGTCAACGAATACCTGGCTGTAAGGCTTGTTGAGAGCATAAGTGCCAGACTTAATTACCATATCAGAATACTCGCGAGCGATCTGATAGAATTCAGCGCTATTAGCAGGACGAGCCATCTTACCGTAGCTTGTAGAGTTACCCTCTACTGGACGGAGAGAATAACCACCAGCCTGGAGAGCAACACGTGCGATCATAGCCCAGCAAGCCTCCTGTGAGATACGCTCAACACCCTCAGTGATAGTTGTAGCAGGCTTCATAAGAGGAGCTGCAGCCTTGAGGTCGTTGATGATCTGCATAGCAATTTCTTCACGGCTTGTTACAGGGAGAATGAAGTCCTGAGTAACATAAGTAGGAACGAGTGAGAATGGAACATCACCCCAGTAGCAAAGAAGTTCGTGATAGAACATTGCGCGCATCACCTTAGCTTCGCCCACCATCTGTGTGAGTTCTTCATAATCTACGCTCTCTGGGTTGTATATTTCACTATTTTCAAGACCATAGATAAACTCGTTAGCTACTTCGATTCCAGAATAGAGAGCCATCCAGAATTTCTCTACTGTACCAGATTCTGAAGTACAGTCGAAACGCTTTGGAGCGTTTGTCTGTGCAACCTCGTTTGATGTAGCAGCGAACTCTACGTCACTGTTGAGCACGAGGTCGTTGAATGCGTAACGTCCGAACGCATTGTCATTAAGTACCTTCGCATAGACGCCGTTAAGAGCCTGGTTAGCCTCTGAGGAAGATGAGAATACGAGTTCAGTGGTCTGCTTTGATGGCGCATCAACGTCAAGGTAGTCGTTGCAGGCTGTGAGCGCCAGCAAGCCAATTCCACCAATTAATATATTTCTAATTTTCATATATTTTTATTCTTTTTTGTTATGGTTTCAGGTTGTTTGGTTGTTTGGTTGTATAGTCGAGTTGTTTTGTCATGATAACAAAAACCACAACTGCAAACCATCATACCATATACTTTATTAGAATGTCACGTTTACACCGAGAGAGAACTGACGGTTACGTGGGTAACGGTTGAAGTCCATTGAAGGAGTAAGACCTGACTGCACGTCAACCTCAGGATCGAAACCAGAATAGTTTGTAATGATGAAGAGGTTAGATGCAGAAGCGTAAACACGGAGTTTGTTCATACCCCACTTCTTTGTAAGCTGTGAAGGGAGAGTATAACCGATAGTTACGTCAGAGCAACGGAGGAATGAACCATCCTCTACGAAGTTAGAAACCATAGCCTTTGTTACGAGGTCAGCAGGGTTCCAAAGAGTAGCAGTGCTGTTCATGTTGATGTACTCATCAAGAGCGTTGTCAAGATAGTAGTTCTTGTACATTGCCTCGCCTGAGAAGCGGCTTCCGTCGTTTACGTGTGTATAACGCCAGCGGTTGTCAGCGAAGTCAGAGAGAACGTTGAAGAACTGATACTGGCTTGTTGAAGAAGATGAGAGTGTGAATGCTGTTGCATTGTAAACATCAAATCCAACCATGTATGTGAAGTTCGCTGTGAAGTCGAAGTTCTTCCACTGTCCTGAGAGACCGAAACCACCCTGGAACTCTGGGTTAGAGTTACCGATAACAGTCTTATCGTTCTGGTCAACGATGCCGTCACCATTAAGGTCCTTCAGCTTCATCTTACCAGGGAGAGTAGCATCACCTGAGTTACTGCTTGCGAATACCATGTTTACTACAGTGTTAGGGAGGCGGTTGCCGTCTGCATCGTAGCGTGGTACTTCGTCAGAGTAAGGTACTGCGAGATAGTTCTGCACTGGATCGAAGAAGAATTCGTCAGCAGTGTAGAGACCGTCGTATACATAACCGTAGAAGAGACCGAGCTCGCCACCTACCTCGAGTTTGTAGTCAGCCTCGTCAGCAGACTTCCAGTTTCCGGCTGTATTGAAGAGCACCTTATCAGTAGCGTTGAGCTTCTTGATAGTCATCTTGTTAAGACCGAATGTGAGGTTAGCAGAGAGGACATAGTCCTTACCGCGGAGGATGTCACCATTAACTGTGAGCTCGAAACCGTTGTTAGTAACCTCACCAATGTTCTGCATCTGTGTTGTGTAACCAGAAACAGAAGGGATTGTAGAGTTGTAGAGGAGGTCACGTGTTGTATTGAAGTAGAGCTCAGGAGTAACAGTAAGTCTGTTATCGAAGAATGAGAGGTCGAACGCGAAGTTACGTGTTACAGTTGTCTCCCACTTGATATCCTTGTTAGGGAATGAGCCTGGACCCTGATAGAAGAGCTGGCCGTCCTTAACTGTTTCGCCGAACGCAGGTCCGCCCTTTGAACCTACAGTGTAGAGGTAGCGCCAGAGGTCGTCCTTAATAGCGTTGTTACCAGCGAGACCGTAAGCTGCACGGAACTTCAACTGATCGATCCACTCTACGTCCTTGAGGAAGTTCTCACGCTTGATATCCCAAGCACCAGAGATTGATGGGAAGTAACCCCACTGGTTTCCAGGAGCGAACTTAGTAGAACCGTCGGCACGGAATGTGAGTGAGAGGAGATACTTGTGGTCGAAGTTATAGTTAGCCTGGCCGAAGAAAGAAGCCATACGGTCTGGTGTAGAGAGCTCAGTGAGGAGTTCGTATGCTGTACCGAGACCCATGTTGTCCCATGCTGTCTGTGCGTCAACGCTACGAGCGAAGAGGTGAGCAGTCTGGTTCTTTGTGCGAGTCTGTGAGTTGTGAATTTCCTGACCGAGGAGGAAAGAGAAGTTGTGGTAGTCTTTGTGTGTGAACGAATAGCTAGCAGTATTTGTCCATGTGTAAGACTCCTTGTGTGTATCCTTGATAGTTGCGAGAGGGAGACCCTGGTTTTCAACCTTCTGTCCTTCGCCTGTGAGTGGTCCGTAGTACTGCATCTGGTCGCCCATAGAGATAGAATAGTTACCCTCTGAACGGAGAACGAGTCCTTCGATTGGAGTCCACTGGAGAGCGAACTGGTTGTTTACAGAGTAAGAGTGCTTCTTCTGCTGGTTTGTCTCGATATCAGACTTAGGGTTAGTATACTCGAAGTTCTTCTCTTCGTCTGGGTCAGCTACTTCAGGAGCCCAGAATGCAACCTCGCGGAGACCGTTTGTTGGACGGTAGCGAAGAACGTCAGCAAGACCACCAGAACCGATACGTGAGCCACCGCCACCAACGTCACGACGATAAGTCATACGTGGGTTGAAAGTGAGGAGGAGGTTCTTAGTAAGGTTAGCAGCGAGCTTAACGTTGAGGTTAGTACGACGAACGCCAGAGCCGAGGATGATACCCTTATCTTCAGTCTGTGTCATAGACACGTTGAACTTAAGCTTGTCGTTACCACCACCAACAGTTACGTTAGCAGAGTAGTTGATTGGATTCTCGCCGAGAATCTCGTCCTGCCAGTCGTGTGTTGGAAGAGCGTGGTAGAGGTCAAGGTCAGTAGGGTTACCGAAGTTGTAACGGAAAGACTTAGCCCATGAAGAGCGTGTACCGTTAGCAGCAGCGCGGTCATACTGGTAGTCAGCGAACTGTGGTGTATCCATGAGGTCGAGTTTCTTAGAAACAGAAGCCACAGAGAGACGTCCGTTGAAACCTACCTGAATACGTCCAGCCTGAGCAGACTTAGTAGTAACCACGATTACACCGTTACCACCCTTTGCACCATAGATAGCAGTGAGCGAAGCGTCCTTGAGGACGTCGATAGAAGCGATATCAGATGGTGGGATATCGTTAATGTTAGCCTGCTGGAAACCGTCGACGATGTAGAGTGGCTCGTTAGACTGTGTTACAGACGTAGCACCACGTACACGGATATTGATGTCAGCACCTGGCTGACCGTCGACTGTAGTTACCTGCACACCGGCAATCTTACCAGCAAGAGCCTCAGCAGCAGATGCTACAGGGACAGCGGCAAGCTTAGCACCAGAGACAGAGCCTACAGAACCAGTGAGGTCACGGCGTGCCTTTGATGTATAACCGATTACAACGACTTCGTCCATTGTGCTGGCGTCTTCCTGAAGAACGATCTTCAAGTTTTGGCCTGCGGTCACTTCCTGAGAGACCATACCAACGTACGATACAACAATTTTCTTTCCGGCAGCGACCTTCAGTGTGAAGTTACCATCGATGTCGGAGATGGTTGCATTACTGGTGTTGCCTTTCTCAACGATAGTAGCACCGATAATTGGCTCGTTCTGTGAGTCAACTACAGTACCGTTCGCCTGTGCTAAAGCTGCTGCAGGCGCTGCAATGAGAAGGAATACCAACATGCATACCTTGCAAAACATTTTCTTTGCTTCCATCATGTTGTTTGTTTTGATTTTTGATTAAGTTAGTTAAATTTAAATTGTTAAATATTCTTTTTTGCTTAAGCCGCTATATAGTCAGACATAGTTAGCTTTTTTTGGAATCATTAGACTTACCCTATATCATAGTATTATATATTGTATACAGTCAAAATGGTTAACTTTAGGCGTGTTTTTTCGTCAGAAGACAGTATCCCCTCTATATTATGCGGGATGTAACCCTGACAAAATTAACGAATCTTGTTTGCAAAATTAATACTTTTTTTTAAATAAACTCTGTTTTATCCTAAAAAAAAACGAAAATGAATTAAATTTCCACCATATTTCAAATTTTGTACAATTTTACCACCTATTTTTACCCCTAAAAGTGTGTTTTTTTGTATTTTTTTGCTTTATATCAAGTAATCGGGGTAATAAAATGTTTCGTCAGATACGCCAAGAACGAAGCCATCATCTACTATTTCGTTCGTTATGCGAATGTAAATATTATCGCACTGGTGTATAATCTATGCGGATAGTTTTTCTGTAACGAAATAATGCATATAGGCATGAAATATTTCAAAACAGAGCAGAAAGCAAAATATTCCACCTACGATTATACTATAACAGCAAGGAAATACACTTCAAGGTATTCTTTTTTCAACTTTAGCAAGTTCTGTTTGTCTTGGAGGTAGAGGAAGGTAGAGGGAGATAGAGGAAGATAGAGGAAGATAGAGGAAGATAGAGGAAGAGAGAGGAAGATAGAGGAAGATAGAGGACAATGGCTGTATTGATTGCTTTAGACTATGTACGCATTGCAATTAGTCCTTCGGGGCGTTTGTTTTGTTATCATGACACATCCTGTAGTATTTTGCATGCAGGTTGCTACAGATGTATAGCAGACAAGCCGTATGTTATCCTGCTATACTATTGATTTTATTCTTTAAAAAACTGAACATCTGCACTAGACGCCGTATCTTGCTGTATTACAAGACGTTTAGTCTCGTGCAGATGTTGTGCAGATGAATGCAGGTATATAACCATGCAAACGAAACCTTTTATGCCAGTTCGTCACAGGCAATTCTCATATATTAATATTAAGGGACGTTCTAAAAATTACGAATTTAAGTATTCACTTATTCTATTGTTTCTGTTTCGGTCGCTTTTCGTCTCTTTCGTTGTCATTTTGTCAAGTTTCATCAGTCACATAGCCCGCTATGATCCTTCTTCAACTTACAAAAGCACATACGAAAGAAGAACAAAAATCAACTCGACGTATTTTTTAGAACGCCCCTTAAAATCCTCCCAAGTCATTAGCAATGATGAGACAATTATTTTTTTTGCTACCAACGCAAAATGATAGAACCCTCCTAATTGCTATGATTCGTTTAGCGGAGAAGCACCAGCGAATAGTCTTCTAACAGTATTTTTCAGCTTAAACCAGTTGCGTCCGATGACATTAAGATAGAAATTATGCGGGTCAGCCATCGTTTTTGCCGGTTTCAGTGTGACATTCTGCTTAGGCAGATCAGGATTCATCGTGTCGAGAATAGTTGCGAGGTAGTTGAATATGTTATAGTCTTCGAGCACCTGGCGCTTAGCTTCTTTGAGGGCAGGCGAATGCTCCGCATAATGCTCGTCAGAATTGATTATAGCGTCAATTGCCGCCACGCTGCAATCGAAATCATGTATATCAATGACTGCATAGGCATCTTTCGAGAAATATTCGTCGACATTTGTGCATCCGTAGTATATCGGGAATGTCTCTGAGAGGAAGCAGTCAGAAAGCTTTTCTGTCCAGTAATAGTCTGACTGTGAATTCTCTATGACAATGTGGTACTTATAGTCTGCAAGCACCTCCCATTTGTCATCGAACGAACGGAAGCCTCGACCGAACACGTCAAGCTTGTCACCATAGTGCTTCTTGAGTTTCTCCACGAAGTCTATCCTCTCCTGATGTCCCTGCGTGAACGCCTTGTTGCTCGTGATTACCGACATAAGTTTCGGCTTCTTCGGTGTCGGCATAGCCTTCAGTTCGTCGTATGTCATCGTTGCGGTGCCGTTTCCGTGGTCGAAAGTTGCGGCAGTAAACCATGGCAGTATTGCCGGTGTATAGCGTATGTTATGATGCTTCAGTTCTTTCTGACATGAGCATACCAGCCCAAACTGGCGGCAGTAATTTTTCGGATAGCTCAGCACGGAGTATGGCTCGCTTGTAGTGAGTATAGTATTCTCTGGCGCCACATGCACCGTGACAGGCTGTCTGACCGCCTTTCCTCTTACTATAACAAAGTCAGGGCTGTCAATATTCTCGTTAATATAGAACTGATACTTTCCGCAGCTTGATATTCCGTTGCCGTCATGAGTCTGTCTCAGAATCCATCGTCCTTTCTCGCCAGTGCCGTTCAGCAGTAAAACCTTATACATATACTGTATGCTTATGTTGTATTATTATTTATTCTTCATTTTCTCCGCACGGTCTCTTTTTCTTTTCTCCATGCGTTCTGCATATCCCTTGCGTGTACGCTTCCATCGCTTATGTGTCCAGAGCCAGAGGTGTGGCTGCTCACGAATGTTATCTTCGAGCATACGGAAGTACATGTCAGTCAGCTCGTGCTCAGCAGTCATCGATGCGTCGTCAGCCATGTGATGGAATGTAGCCGTATACTTACCTCTTGCAGTCTGCTTCATCGACATATAGAACACGGCACTCGCTGTGCGCTGCGCAATCTTCTCTGTTCCGGTGAAAACCGGTGTGTCCTGATGGAAGAAATCAATCCAGTGACTGATAGACTCCCATGTAGGCACCTGGTCTGCTATGAATCCGATGACAAACTTACGGTCTTCGCGTGCTAAATTGACGATATATCTCAGCGTATTGCTCATGGCAATACACTTCGAGCCGTACTGCTCACGCAGGTCGAGCACGATGCGGTCCATGTCAGGATTCTCCAGCGGATGATATATCTGTCCGAATGTGATGTTATCCTCCTCGCTGAAATGCAGCGGCAGCGAGGTGATAAACTCCCAGTTCATGTTGTGTCCGATGTATACGACACACGACTTGCCATGTTCTCTGATAGCCTTCTCCACCAGTTCCGTACCCTCGAAAGTCAGGTGTTTCTTCACCTCCTTCTTATCCATCGACATCATCTTCAGCATCTCCATGACATAGTCGCAGAAGGTTCTGTAGAAACGTTTCTCTATCGTGCGTATCTCCTTCATATCTTTCTCAGGGAATGAGCGGCAGAGATTACGTCTTGTAACCTTACGTCTGTAGCGCACTATATAATATATAATGTAGTACGCCAGATTGCTGACGAGATAAAGCAGTCGGAGCGGCAGACATGAAAGTCCACGCCAAAGAGAATGCACGATGCGCGTTGATGTAGCAGCCATGAGTGTGTGTTCGGTTTTTATGTTATTAGTTATTGTCAGCAGCAATCATGTCGTTGTTCATTCTGTACATGTATTGCTGTATGATAGCCTTTAGTTCTTGTTCCATAGTATTCTGCTCTTTCACCTTGCCCATGAGATTATGACGCATGAGACGGTCGCTGAGCGCATAGACGGCACGTGTTTTCTGTCCGTCAAACTGCAGCACATATCCATATTTCACATACTGGTATATGCCGTTGATATAGTTCACAGCCCATGTCTGCTCCTCTGGTGTGGCGAGCAGGTCCTTGCCGAAGGCAATATAAGGCTTGTCATATCCGAGATAGTTGAGCACGGTCGGCATGATATCCGTCTGCTGCGCTATGCCTTTGCGCTGTCCGCGCGGCATTCTACCCGACGGGTCGTAGAAGAGGATAGGCACCGAGAATAGTCCGAGGTCTGTGCCATATTCCTCATGGTCGTGCTTGTTTGTATGGTCGGCAGTGATTATGAAGATAGTGTTCTCATACCATGGCTGCTGGCGTGCAGTATCGAAGAAGCGGCGCAGCGCCATGTCGGTGTATCTCACGCACTTATGTATAGGATTTTCCTCTCTCACGACACCCTCATACTGCGGCAGCGGTTCGTCGCGGTAGATGCCGGCATACTGCTCCGGAACCTTAAACGGATGGTGGCTCGAAGCCGTAAAGAGCGTAGTGACAAACGGCTCTTTGATGCTGCTCATCTCCAAGGCATAATACTGCATGAACGATTCGTCCCATATCGCCCATGTGCCATCGAAATCCTTCTCGCCTCCGAAACGCTTGTCAGCATCATACTCATTGCGGCCGTAATACTCGCGGAAACCTGATGCGCGGGCAAAGGCTTCGAAGCCCATGCTGCCATTGTCAGCTCCGTGGAAGAAGGCTGTCTGGTATCCGCATGTAGCCAGTTCGCCTGCAATGCCGCTCACCTTGTTCATTGCGGCAGGTGTCAGGAAGAATGGTTCTACGAAGTATGGTATGCCTGAAAGTATCGACGGCATGCCGTCAATGCTTTTTCTTCCGTTCGCAAACGAGTATTCGAACGAGAGAGAATGCTGGTATAACGAATCGAGGAATGGCGTGTAGCCCTCATATCTGCCGCCGTTGATATGCTTATTCATAGCGCCAGAATATTCTCTGCCGAAGCTTTCTACTATCAGCACCACCACATTGCGCTTGCCGAGCGTGTCAGCTGAATGGCTGACGCTGTCGTTCTGCGGCATGTGCAGCGGTGTGTATATGCTCTCAAGCTTGTCTGCCGCAAAATATTTCGGGTCGTTGAATACACTCTTGCCTATCGTGCGGAGCATTGAGAAAGGTGTGTTCAGCACGACAGCTGTTTCAGTCGGGCGCACCACATACTGGTTGGCGTTCGACACGGTAATTGGACGGATGGCTCGTCCGATACCGCCTCGTATGCCGAAGATACACACCGGAGCGAACAGAACCACGAGCAACACCCTGCGCCAGACATCATCTTTCTTAGTCTGCGCTGGCTTCCACATCTTCATTATGCTGCGCGAAGCGAAATACATGGCAGCAATAAGCACTATGCCAAGCAGGAAAAGATACCAGTGGCTGAGGGTTTCGGTCATGAATATCTTGCCTAAGTTGCCCTCGTTTGAAAATTCGGAGAACACCGACATGGTTGTTCTTCTGCCCGTATACTGATAGTACACAGCATCGGCGAGGTTCATCACAAGACACAGTCCGTTGACTATTGTGAAGAGCCAGGTCACCAGTTGCTTCCTGTTGCATGGCAGCAGAGCCATCGCCACAATGACCACAGCATTGGTATACATTATGGCTGATGTGTCAAACCGCAGCGAACCAGCCAGCAGGGTGCCGACGCTATTGCCGTCGAACAGTGTATTGAGCGTAGCCCAGTTCTCTGCCACATAAGCCACACGGCCTGCCATCATGGCTACATACGCCACGACAAGATGCAGAAAAGCGGGAAGAAGAAGTGACAAATATCTCATTGCGATATGGTGTGATGCTGCGTGAGACATCCTATTTTAACATTATTTCATTTGTTTCGCTTGCAAAGGTACAAAATATTTCGTTACTTTGCAAAAAGTAACAAAATAAAGACAGTTTGCCTGAAGAAATATCGGGCTTTGTCGCTGATAATGAGGAAAATCATAAGTTATGAAGAATAGATACGCAATTCTTGCTGCTACATTCCTGCTGTGGACACTGGTGGGTGTTCTGGGCAAAGCGGTGTTCATGCTGTTCTACGCCGACCTGCTCAGCGGCACATCAGCAGCTGACTGGCTCTGCGTGCTCTGGCACGGCCTTCGCCTTGACATCGCGATAGCGGGATATCTCACCATGGTGCCTGCGCTGATGCTCATCGTGACACTATGGCACAACAGCCGCATCGTAACCGCCACATGGAAGGGCTATATGATGCTGACGGCTGCACTCTCTGCTGTGGCATACATCGTCAATATCGGGCTTTACGGATACTGGGGCTTTCCGCTCGACAGCACTCCGCTGCTTTATCTTCGCACCTCGCCTGCTGATGCCATGGCGAGCATGACTTTCTGGCAGATGGCTGGCGGGGCGGCGGCTATCGTCATCACCGCATGCCTCATATACCTGCTTTTCGCGAAGACTGTCAATCTTAAGAAGCTGCGTCCTGCCGTAGGCATAGTGAGTTTATGGCACTCTCTGCTACTGCTCATCATCACTGCCTTACTAATCATCCCTATCAGAGGCGGACTGAGCACTGGCACAAACCATACGGGCAGCGTATACTTCTCAACCAATATGCGTCTGAATCATGCTGCGGTAAATCCTATATTCTGCTTCGTAGAGTCAGCTACGCATCAAGAGAATATCGGCGAGCGCTATCGTTTCATGGACGATGCGGAGGCTGTCAGACTGACCGAGCCGATGATGCACACCACACTGCGCACTGATTCGGCTGACGTGGCTCTACGCACTGACGGCAAGACAAATGTCATGTATGTCATACTCGAGGGTTTCTCGCGATATATTATGTCTGACGCGGGCAACCTAAAGGGCGTGACACCATGTCTTGACGCTATCGCTGACAGTGCTATATTCTTCACACAGTTCTATGCTAACACGTTCCGCACCGACCGTGCGCTGCCCGCACTGCTCTCTGCCCTACCCTCGCAGCCTACGATGAGCATCATGGACCAGCCAGCGAAGAGCAATCGTCTGCCGTCAATGGCTGCAACACTGCGCAAGAACGGATATAACACCGCATTCTACTACGGTGGCGACGCTGACTATAGCAATATGCGCTCATATCTTATGGCCACTGGCTTCAGTACTGTTGTAGCAGAAGAGAACTTCGAACGAAAACTCAGAACGGGCAAATGGGGCGTGGCTGACGGACCTATGCTGCAGCGGGTGGCTGCCGATGCGGCTACGGCTAAGCAACCGTTCTTCTGCGTCGCACTGACCGGAAGCAGCCATGAGCCGTTTGATGTGCCGGGACATAGTGCTCTGAAGGAGCCTGAACTGAATGCCTTCCACTATGCTGACAGCTGTCTGGGCAGATTTATCACGACACTGAAGGCGAGCGAGGTGTGGAAGAATACGCTCGTCGTAATCGTGCCTGACCATCTGGGTGCATACCCGAAAAACATAGACAACTACCAGTTCTGGCGCTATCGCCTGCCGCTGATATTTACGGGCGGCGTGGTTGAGAAACCTCAGAGAATCAACACACTGGGATGCCAGACGGACATACCTGCCACAGTGCTCGCACTGCTCGGCTACGATCATAGCGACATGCCGTTCTCACGCGACATGCTCGACCCTGCCGCGCCACACTTCGCATTCTTCGCCCTCGACGACGGAATGGGACTGGTGACTGACAAGGCGGCTATGATTCACGATAATCATGCGGGCAAGATTGTGACCAGCGAAGGCGAGGCAGCCGATTCTCTCCTACCTTCTGCCAAAGCTTATCTGCAGAAAGTGTATGATTATTTAGTAAACAAGTAAACAAGTTGACAAGTTGACAAGTTGATTGTTTTAGTAGACGAGTAAACGAGTAGACAAGTTATATGACTTGCTATTCAAAACCTCACAGACTCAGAAACAAATAACTCGTCTACTAAACAAATAACTTGTCAACTAAATACTTGTCAACTAAACAAATAACTTGTTTACTTGTCTACTCGTTTACTCGTCAACTAAAACAATCAAAATATGAAATACAAAGCAATCATACTCGACCTCGACGGCACGCTGACAAACGATGCCAAGGAAATTACACCAAAGACAAAGGCGGCTCTTATGGCTGCGCAGGATAAGGGTGTCAGAATTGTGCTGGCATCGGGCAGACCGACATACGGCATAAAACACCTGGCTGACGAACTTGAGATAGGCAGCCACGGCGGATTCATTATGGCGTACAACGGCGGATGCATAATCGACTGGAGCACGCAGGAAATCATATACAACACAGTGCTTGACGAACAGCTCGTGCCAGAACTGTACGAGGCGGCACGCGAACAGGAGTGCGAAATACTGACCTATCAGGGCGACAGCATCGCAACAACGAAGGTGAAGAATAAATACGTGATGCACGAGGCTTTCATAAACAAGATGCCGCTCATAGAATATTCTGACTTCGTACAGCAGGTCGAACACCCTATAAACAAATGCCTCATCGTGGGCGACCCTAAGATTGTGGCACCGCTCGAGAAGCATCTGGCAGAGAAAATGGAGGGACGAATGAGCGTCTATCGCTCGGCGGCGTTCTTCCTCGAGTGTGTTCCGCTCGGCATAGACAAGGCGGCATCGCTCAATTTCCTCATTGGCCGACTCGGCATCAAGCAGGAGGAGACCATAGCTGTGGGCGACGGATATAACGACCTGTCAATGATACGCTTTGCCGGACTGGGCGTAGCGATGGCTAACGCAGCAAGGGAGGTGCAGGATGTGGCTGACTACATCACATACTCTAATCAGGAGGATGGTGTGGCACATGTGGTAGAGAAATTCATCATTACCGACGGAAGCCTGTAATTTACACCTTATATTATTTAAACAATATAATATATGATTACTTTCAGACCAGCTACAGCAGACGACGCCATATTCATATCACGCGGCTTTCACACCGCTATGCTGATGGACGACACGCCCGAAGAACGCATCAGACTGTTTGCCGACAAGATATGCTCGCGCTCTGACGTGCTATACTCACACACCAACACCATCATTGCTGAGCGTGAAGGTGAGCCTGTGGGCATGGTGACGGCATACGACGGCAGCAAATACAGCGGGATGCGCAAGGTGACAATGGCACTGGTGAAAGAACATCTCGGAATAGAATTTCCTGGCATGGAAGACGAGGCGCTGCCTGGCGAATACTATATCGACTCGCTCGCTGTCATGCCTGAACACCGCCTGCAGGGCATAGGACGCATGCTTCTCACTGAGGCGACAAAAGCCGGACATGAGAAAGGGCTCATCGTGACTCTCGCAGTAGACCCTGTAAACACCAAGGCACAGCAACTATATGAGTCGTTCGGATTCGTGCGCGACACTGACCTCTTCATCTTCGGACATACATACTGGAAAATGAAGAACACCTCATGTACCGCTCTCTGAGACATATAACACGCAGAACATCAGCGCATTGACGCAAAACTTCACAAAAGACAAACATACAGAATTGCAAACGGCAGCCTTTTACCTCACTAAAGGCTGCCGTTTGACATTTAAAAAGCAGTCTTTCACAACCCGAGAAACACTTTCTTGCAGACAATATAAAAATGCCTATATTTCATAATGAAAAATGGTGAAAATATGCATATATTCAGAAAATATGACTAATCAGAGTGTATTTTGGAATAAATATTACGTATTCAACCAACAACCGAAATTACATTTTTTTACATTCAAATAGATATCATATATCAAAAAGTCTGCACAAAATTCCGTTAAATGTGCACGAAAATTACATTTTTTCAGTAAAATATTTGCCCGTTTGAATTATTATTAGTTACTTTGCATCGCAAAACGTGTTTTTTGCAACCACTTAAAAAGATATTGTATAAATATAAATAACTTATAAAAAATTTACAATTATGTCAGAAATTAATGAGAAAGTAGTGGCTATCATCGAGGAGAAGCTCGGTGTAGACAAGGCAGAAATCAATCCAGAGGCATCATTCACAAACGACCTCGGTGCAGATTCTCTTGACACAGTAGAGCTCATCATGGAGTTTGAGAAGGAATTCGGTATCTCTATCCCAGACGACAAGGCAGAGAAGATTGCTACAGTAGGCGACGCTATCGCTTATATCGAGGAGAATGCAAAATAATCTCTTCTAAATCTACAAAACATCGGGAGTTATGCACTCTGCAGCAACGCTGAAGGCATAACTTCCGATTCTTGCGTATAATAAGGAGAACAGCATATTGTCCGAATTATCGCTTTATCTTATACTTTTAACTGTTAAGGCGGCAGATATTATAAGCATACGAGTCAAGCCATAGCACCGCAGGATGAAAACATAGCGAAATGCTCTGGCATGACGACACACCTTAACACTGAAAGCACAGGACAAAGCGCCACAAAGGCATAGAAAGCAAAACTCCGAAAATACAAATAAATTCTGTGGATATCACATATAGGGGTGTTCTAAAGAACATGTCGAGATGATTTTCGTTCTTCTTCCGTATGTGCTTTTGCAAGTTGAAAAAAGGAACATAGCAGGCTATGTGACTGATGTAACTTGACAGAATGACACCGAAAAAGACGAAAAACAGCCGAAACAGAACAACAAGAATAGGCAAACACCTATAGCCTTATTTTTTAGAACGCATCTATAGCCACACTAAACATAAAAAATAAAACATGGAACTGAAAAGAGTTGTAGTAACAGGACTCGGATGTATCAACCCACTGGGCAACACCGTGGAGGAAACATGGGAGAACATCGTTGCAGGAAAAAGCGGCGCCGCACCTATCACTAAGTTCGACGCATCTGCATTCAAGACTCAATTTGCGTGTGAAATTAAGAATTTCAACCCTGCTGATTACATCGACCGCAAGGAAGCACGCAAGATGGACGCATACTGCCAGTACTCTGTGGCAGCTGCTGCACAAGCCATCGACGACTCAGGACTCGACCTCGAAAAGGTTGACAAAGACCGCGTAGGCGTTATCATGGGCGTAGGCATCGGCGGAATGCGCACCTTCGAAGACGAAATAGTAAACTGGGGCGTGAACGGACCAACTATGGGCCCTAAGTTCAACCCATTCTTCATACCAAAGATGATTGGTGATATCGCTTGCGGACACATATCTATCAGATACGGATTCCGCGGCCCTAACTATATCACAGCATCAGCATGCGCTTCATCAAGCAACGCTCTCGCTGACGCATTCAACCTCATACGCCTCGGCAAGGCTGACATCATCGTAGGTGGTGGCGCAGAGGCTGCTATCGCAGCATGCGGCGTAGGCGGATTCAACGCTATGCACGCTCTCTCAACACGCAATGACGAACCAGAGAAAGCAAGCCGCCCATTCTCTGCAAGCCGCGACGGATTCGTAATGGCTGAAGGCGCGTCTATGCTCATTCTCGAGGAACTCGAGCACGCTAAGGCACGCGGTGCTAAGATCTATGCTGAAATGGTCGGAGCAGGTATGTCGGCTGACGCACACCACATCACAGCGTCACATCCAGAAGGACTCGGAGCTAAGCTCGTGATGAAGAATGCACTCGAGGATGCTGGTCTGCAGCCTGAGGATATCGACTATATCAACGTTCACGGCACATCAACTCCTGTGGGAGACATCTCAGAGGTGAAGGCTATCAAGGATCTCTTCGGAGATGCTGCATACAAGCTCAACATCTCGTCAACTAAGTCTATGACAGGACACCTGCTCGGAGCTGCTGGCGCAACTGAGGCGCTCTTCTCTGTGCTCGCCGTAAAGAACGACATCGTACCGCCAACAATCAACCATGAAGAGGGTGACGAAGATCCAGAAATCGACTATAGCCTCAACTTCACATTCAACACAGCACAGAAGCGCGAAGTACGTGCTGCGCTGTCTAACACATTCGGTTTCGGCGGACACAACGCTTGCGTTATCTTTAAGAAATACGCTGAATAATATTACTGAACAATACACAGGATTCTGGCGCCGGAGATGCTGCAACAACAGTGCTCTGCCGGCGCCAGAAATACTACACACAGCGCTGAAACAACACACTGGCAGCGCTGAAATAATAATCGTGTGATGAACATCATTGACCATATAAAGCTCCCCTTCCGTAAAGACAAGGAGCTGTATCTTAAACTATACAAGATACTCGGATATCTACCACACGACATCTCACTCTACAAACTTGCTCTCATGCACAAAAGCGTGGCAAGAAGAAACGCTAAAGGACGCCCGGTTAACAATGAGCGACTCGAGTTTCTTGGCGACGCAGTGCTTGACGCTGCCGTAGGACATATCGTCTACGAACACTTCCCAGGAAAACGTGAAGGATTCCTGACTAATACGCGCTCTAAACTCGTACAGAGAGAAACGCTCGGCAGACTGGCAAACGAAATGGGAATTACACAGCTCATCCTCTCGTCAGGACGCTCTGCCAGCCACAACTCATACATGGGCGGAAACGCATTCGAAGCACTTGTCGGTGCTCTCTATCTTGATCACGGATACAACGCTTGCATGCTGTTCATAAAGAAACAGATACTCAGCAAGATGGTGAATATCGACAAAGTGGCGTATAAGGAAGTAAACTTCAAGTCGAAGCTCATAGAATGGACACAAAAAAACCGTGTCATGCTCGACTTCAAATGCATCAAGCAGGATAAGGACGAAAACGGCTCGCCAACATTCGAATACATCTGCGTGCTCGAAGGTATCGAGGCTTGCGGAGGCAAAGGATTCTCGAAAAAAGAAGCACAGCAGCACGCCGCAGAGGAAACACTGAAGAAACTGCGAAAGCAGCCTAAATTCTGCGACGAAGTGTTCAATGCTAAAACTAACCGAACAAAGATGGAGGAAGAACCAGTAATGGCGGCACCTGACATCGAAAAGGAAATAAGAGAGCAAAAAGAATTTATCGTCTCAGCAGACAACACTCAGAAGAAGGAAACACCAAAAAAGGAGAATAACGAAAACAACTTCGATGTTGACTTCTCTGATGTGCAGCCAGAGAAAAAGGAGATGACTCGTGAAGACATCATTGCAGCTGCAGAAGAAGCAGCTTTTAACAATAAAGACAGCGAATAAAAAGCCGGGGAAGATGAACCAGAACATCTTCCCCGATTTTTTTACCCCTAACATTTGCCAGTTAAATAAAAAAACGTTAACTTTGCACAAACCTACAAACTAACACTTCATATGAGAAAAATCATCGTAACCGTTGCCCCTGTTTGCCATGTGGGCAAAGAAATACCGGAAGAATGCAAAAACCCGCTAACACCGGAAGAAATCACAGAAGACGTAGTAAACTGCTATAAGGCTGGAGCATGCCAGGTGCATCTGCACACAAGAGACCTGAAAGGCAACCCAACATTCGAACTCGACGTATTCCAGAAAACTATCAATATGATACGCGAGAAAACCGATATGATCATACAAGGCTCTACTGGCGGACTCTCTACTCTCACTCTCGAAGAGCGTTGCGTAAGCCTCAACGTACCGGAGGTTGAAGTGGCTTCGCTCAATATGGGCTCGGTTAACTTTGCCGAGACTGTATACATCAACACCATGCCTGAACTGCGCTACTGGGCGAAACGCCAGCAGGAGGCTGACGTGGTGCCTGAGATGGAGCTATTCGACTTGTCACATGTGGAGTGCTGCAGCCGTCTTGCTGACGAAGGTGTGATACGCCGTCCGCTGCACTACAACTATTGCGTAGGACCAGGTGCCAGCTCTAACCTCTCTGCAACAGGACGAAATCTCGCACTGCTCAATATGCTTGCAGAGCAAGGAACTTCTTGGGGAGTCAACCACGACTCAATGAAAGACTTCTCAATCCTGGCTTGTGCCATAGGCATGGGCGCTAACGCTGTGCGCGTGGGATTCGAAGACAGCTTCTACTACGCTCCTGGAAAGCGTGCACATACTAATGCCGAACTCGTTGAGCGTCTCGTTGCACTCATCCGCATGATGGGCTGCGAGCCTGCTACTCCTGAGGAAGCACGCGAAATGCTGCACATCGGCACTTACTGGAAATAACATTCTGCTGACTTGCTGGCGCTGCTTCATGACCGCGCCAGCTGTCATACATCATGCAGACAACACCAATATCCCGAGCTCCGCAAAACTGATGGCTCACCAGAAATTGGTGTTCTGTAATACACTACATGTCATTCCTGGCATCCGCAACCTCTGCGTAAACTAAAAACTTATACCTTAAATCCTGACAACTGACTAATGAAAAAGACTAATGTCATACTGACGCTGCTCGTCATCCTCAGCGTCATTACCTTCCTCGACCGCACATGCATCACGTTTGCAAGCATGGAGATTAAGCAAGACCTCGGCATCGACCAGAGCGGCTGGGGATGGGTGATGAGTATTTTCACACTTTCTTACGGCCTGATGCAGATTCCGTTGGGCGCTCTTGGCGACAAGGTCGGCCATCGATGGGTGCTCGCACTCATTGTGGTATGGTGGTCTGTATTCACTGGTTTCACAGGCATGGCTGGCGGACTCATGTCGATGCTCGCCATACGCTTCTGCTTCGGCATAGGCGAGGCTGGCGCTTCACCATGCTCTACAAGTGTCATCAGCCGCTGGTTTGACAAGGACAAGGTGGGCAAGGCACAGGGATATGTATGGGCTGCAACTCGTCTTGGCGGTGCTGCCGCGCCGTTTATTGTCATACCGCTCGTGGCGAATTATGGCTGGCGCTTCTCTTTCTACGCCCTCGGTGCTATAGGTCTGGTATGGGCTGTGGTATGGATTTTCACATATAGAGACAAGACTCACCCTCACCGCACAATAAGCGAGCGCGTGGAACAGGCTGGCGAAAAACTACATATTGCCAAAGAGCAGGCTCATCAGGCAAAGGATATCGTGAAGGAACGCTCTAAGGCTATTCCATGGAAGGAGATTGCATCACACCGCCAGTTCTGGATTATCTGCGGCATGTATTTCTTCTATGCCTTCGGTTCTTGGTTCTTCTTCACATGGTTCCCTGAGTTTATGAAGCAGGGACGCGGATTCTCTGCCGACGAACTTAAGTATGCCGTAGCTATTCCGTTTATCATGTCGATGTTCGGAAATATTGCAGGCGGCTATCTGACCGACAAACTCTCAAAGCGTTACGGCATAAAGGTGGGTAGAAAAGCGTTAGGCACTGTGTGTCTGACTGTCTCTGCCGTATGCATGGTGCTGGCAGCATTCATACCAGGAAAGATTGCTGTGTTCGTATTCCTCTCTCTTTGTTTCGGCATCTTCGACCTCATGCTGCCTTCTGCATGGGCTCTCTGCATCGACCTCGGCAAGCACTTCGCTGGCTTCGTATCGGGAGCAATGAACACCTTCGGCAATCTCGGTGGCTTCTGCTGCTCATTGATGTTCGGCTATCTGCTGAAATCTACAGGCAACTACAACCTGCCGCTCTACATGATAGCAGGCATGCTGCTGCTCAGCGCACTGCTCTTCGCTTTCATCAATCCTTCAAAGCCTATCGTGAAAGAAGAGGAGGCTTAGACTATAGAATAATATTAAAGTGTCTATGATAGGCTGCAAAGTCGCTTGAAGTACAGAGTGACAAATTGCGCTGGAGACAAACTCCCAATAGACACAACAGAACAGCTCACCCCGAAGGAAAGAAAAATACACTATGGACAAGAATACAAAACTCGTAATATTCGACGACGATCCTACCGGCATACAGACCGTGCACGGTTGTCTGCTCGTGACCGACTGGAGCGCAGAAAACATTGAACGCGCGCTGACTGACAGTCAGCCGTTCTTCTACATACTCACCAATACCCGCGCACTGACTCCTGCTGACGCCGAAAAAACTTTGCGCAGCGCAGTGGAAGCCGTGGTAGAGGCGAACAAGAAGCATGGATTCCAGCTTATATGCATTTCACGTAGCGACTCATGCCTGCGCGGCCACTTCCCTCTGGAGACTGATGTCATGCGCCGTGTGCTTGAGGAGAATGGCATCAAGGTATGGCCAGTGACTCCTTTCGTGCCGGCTTTCATCGAGAGCGGAAGAGTGACTATCAATGGCACACACTATATGCGCGACGGTGAAACGCTGATTCCTGTGTCAGAAACTGAGTTTGCACGCGACAATGTCTTCGGCTACAAGAATTC
>JAEIGA010001587.1_pt1 | contig 35593 bp, 36 predicted proteins | sample 9270691 | NCBI WGS metagenome assembly JAEIGA01 (sample SAMN17057246, study PRJNA624740) | gut metagenome | biome: biome; isolation source: fecal sample | host: Bos grunniens | place: China: Xizang | collected 2019
ATTACGATAGCAGGAGCTTGTGTTAAATGAACAGCAAAGGTTTTGGTGATATTATGTTCTACACCATTGAATGTTAAGTGTAGCTGAACGGTTTCTTCAGCTGCTGGTGACTTGAAATATACTATAAGTTCCTTTCCTGTTGTAGTGGAAGATAATACCTCACAGTTGTCAGAAACTGTCCATTCATATGTCAAACTATGATTGAATGGATTATAAACATTAGCAGTAAACCGAACCTCTTGATAGTGCAAGATACTGTCGGTTGAGCACACAAAAGTAGGGACTGTATCGTAGACAGTTATCTCTCTTGCGCAAGTGTTGTATTTTGCGCTATCCACCATCAAAGTGACAACGTATGTTCCAGGTTTTTTGTATATCTTATAAGGGTTCTTTAGAACACTCGTAGTGTTGTCTCCAAAATCCCAAGCCCAAGATTCACCTGAAGTGCATAAGTTAGTAAAAGTAACTGATTGACCTGCACATGGAGTAGTAGGACTATAGGAAAAATCCACATCTACTCGCTTACACGCAATGGTAGTAAGTGCCATCAATACTAACAAGAATACGATTTTTTTATTCATATAATGAGTCTGTTAAAATTCATTTATTGATTTTCCCATAGTGCAGCATCTCTTCTCCACCAAGTCATTTGGCGTTTGGCGTAATGACGACTATTCTGCTGAATCATTTCAATAGCCTTCTCAAGCGACCACTCTGCTCTAAAGTACTTGAGCAGTTCTTTATAGCCAACAGTATTGACGCTATTGGGCAAAAGAGGTTCATCAATATGAGGAAGAGTGGACACTCCTAGGATATCAAAAGCACGTTGAGCCTCTTGCACCAATCCCGCCTCAATCATCTTATGCACTCGCAAGTTGATACGATCGTACAACTCTTGGCGTGGACGCTCAATCATTCGATATTCCACTTCAAAGCCACGTTGCTGAGATGTAATAGAACGAAAAGCACCCTTGCGGAAAGTAGAAAAAGGGCTACCTGTAGCCCAACACACCTCTAAACAATGCATCAGGCGTTGAGGATTATGTTGGTCGACCTCTGACCAATAGACTGGGTCTAGACGCATCACTTCTGACTGCAACCACTGTAAACCCAGATGAGTATATTGTTCGCGAACGAAAGTACGCACCTGCTCTGGCACATCAGGGATAGCATCTATACCCTTGCATACTGCATCAATATACATCATACTGCCGCCGACCATAATTACCTGCTCGTGCTGCTCAAACAAGTCAGCCAAAAGAGCAGTACAATCCCGTGCATATTGACCGGCACTATAGGTCTCAAACAAATCCTTACACCCTATAAAATAATGAGGTACACGCGCCATCTCCTCTGGAGTGGGCGCTGCCGTACCAATGGGTAGATCTCTATAAATCTGACGTGAATCGGCACTAACAATAGGACATGACCATTGCTCTGCAAGCTGTAGGCTAAAGTCCGTTTTACCGACTCCTGTAGGACCTAATATAACGACGAGCTTTGGCATCAGAACATTGAGCCGTCATCAAAACTCAAATCTTGGAAACCGTCAGCATCAAGATCGTTGATGTCAAATTCGCTTTCGCTGAACATATCGTCATCATCCCAAGCTGTGTCCTTGGCGCGTGCAGCCTCTGCCGCGTCCTCGGTCTGCAATTGCTTAGGCGCTTCACCTCTATTTTCCACACACTCTACCCCACTTTGGTAACCAGGAAGAATCTCGGTCAAACTACCAAAGAAATAGCGCTCGTACATAGGATCATAGACATAGATGAGGCGTTGGCCACGATCCTCCATTAGATCGCTTAAACGAGTAGACTCCATGATCATGTTGTCATACTCAAAGCTGCTTCCCATCTCAATGAGGGTAACCTCTTGCTCCTTCTCCCAACGGTCATTGCACATAAAAAAAGAAGTCATCTGATCATCTGGAAAACCTACACTCTTCAAAATAGCTTGATGCAACTCTAAAAATGTAGCATCGCTATCTGCCTCAAACACACGACGAAAGCCATCTACCTCGTCGCAAGAAAAAGTAATCTTGTATATCATAATTGAACTATGTAATATTCTCTATAAATTCGCTGCAAAAGTACAACTTTTTTCTTACATATGCAACATATTTATACATAATTTTCGAAATATTAGTATAGGAAATATATTCTTTTGGTCAATTCAATTCTTTTTTGTACTTTTGCAAATAATTTCGAAAATCAAAACAAAAAACATGAGTAAGCATTTCATCGTAATCGCCGAAGCTGGTGATTTTATCGGCGAACAAAAACTAATTGCACAACATTTGAAGGGCCAAATGCAAGGCGAGCAATGGCTAATGGAAGATGGTAGTTTTTGGGATATAGTAGTGACGGGCGTAGGTGCAATCAATGTGATGCAAACACTAAAAGACCTCCCACGTAACGCACAGATTATCAATATAGGATACGCTGGTAGCGCTAATTATGAGATCGGCTCTGCCGTATGCGTAAAAGAGGCCAAGCTCAACCATCCATGCGTGAATTATCCAGAGCCTAAACTCCCACTAAAACTCATAGATTCAAACTACCTAAATGCACCAGAAAAGTGTCTGGTTTCGGAATGCTATAGCAACACGGATTTTGTGCTACAATCGGACTACAAGGACTGTGTATTCGATATGGAATTGGCCTATATCGCTGCGATGGGATTTAAGAATTTGTGTTCCGTAAAAATCGTGAGCGACAATCTATCATTACACGATTACCGAGCAGTAGCTGCCGGTGTAGAGTAAAATTGCCCTAACAAAATACGCCTCTGCGGCGCCAAAACAAAAAAAAATATCGTTTTTCTTGCGTATATGCTTTTTTTGTTGTACCTTTGCACGCTAATTTCGTGTATTGCACCTTATTATGTATATGTGCGCGCAGACACGCAGCAAACAGAGAAAACTAAAATATTAACAAAATAAATAACTAAAAACATTATGCAAAACAAAGGACTAGTTATCACTTTGTCGGTTATTCTGACTTTGGTAAGTGCGTTCTACTTGTCATTCTCATTTGTGACAAAGTATTACAACGACAAAGCCGTAGAATATGCACAAGGTGATTATGACAAAGAGTTCGACTATTTGGATTCTATCGAAAACGAAAAGGTGTGGTTAGGCTACACATTAAAAGAATGTCGAGAAAAACAACTCAACTTGGGTCTTGACCTCAAGGGAGGTATGAACGTGACCATGGAGGTAGCAGTAAAAGACGTTCTCCGCGCACTTGCATCAGAGGACGATTCAGAGACCTTCAACAAGGCTATTGCGTTGGCAGACTCAACACAAAAAGTAAAAGGTGGAGACTATCTAAACTTGTTCTTCGAATCATTTGAAGAGGTTGACGAGAATGCTAGCTTGGCTGTTATCTTCAAAGAGGAGTTAGGAGATAAGATAGCATACACCGATGACAACGAAAAAGTGAAAGAGGTGCTCCGTCAAGAGGTTGAAAGCGCTATTGACAACTCTTACGACGTTCTTCGTAAGCGTATTGACCGTTTCGGTGTGGTACAACCTAACATCCAAAAAGTGAGCAACCATACAGGTCGCATTTTCATTGAGTTGCCAGGTATCAAAGATCCAGAGCGTGTAGAGAAATTGCTCGAAGGTTCTGCTAACCTTGAATTCTGGAAGACTTATGAGTATGCAGAGATCGTGAACGAGTTGATGATCATCAACAATCAAATTGTTAAAGACAATGAGAAAGTAGCTGCTACTCAAGAGAAAACTCAAAAAGAAACTGCAAAGAAAGAGGCTAAGAGCGCATTGGATGAGGTGGTAAACAAAATCGCTAGCGATAGCCTTAATCAAGAAAATGCAGAGCAAAACGCACTTGAAGCAGAGTACAAAAAACAATACCCATTGTTTGCTGCTTTGAATCAACAACCAAACCAACAAATGTATTATGGTCCAGTAGTTGGTGCAGTTCACACATCTGATACAGCACAAGTAATGGACTGGTTGACATCAGAGTTCGCTAAATCTGTATTGAAATCAAACTTGAAATTTGCTTGGACAGTAAAACCTGTAGATGAGACAGGCAAACTCTACCAATTGGTAGCATTGCAAGCAACTGACGGCAAGCCAGCTTTGGACGGTGACGTAATCACCAATGCTAAAGATGAATTCAACCAAACAACTGGCGAGGTGAATGTTTCTATGAGCATGAACGTAGAAGGTGCTGAGAAATGGAAACAAATTACTGGTTCAAACTTGCAAAGAAGCATTGCCATCGTTCTTGATGGATATGTATATAGCTTCCCTACCGTTCAAAGTGAGATCGCAGGTGGTCAATCACAAATTAGCGGTAACTTCACCGTAGAAGAGGCAAAAGACTTGGCAAATACCCTCAAGTCTGGTAAGATGAAAGCTCCTGCACGCATTATCCAAAAAGCATTCGTTGGTCCATCTCTTGGTAAAGAAGCTATCAATGCAGGTCTTATGAGCTTTGCTATTGGATTCCTCCTTATCATGTTGTACATGATTTTATATTACGGTTTGGTTCCAGGTTTGATAGCAGACTTCGCATTGCTCTGCAACGCAGTACTTCTTGTAGGTATCCTATCATCATTCTCTGCAGTATTGACATTGCCAGGTATTGCCGGTATCGTTCTTACCATGGGTATGGCTGTGGATGCTAACGTGCTAATCTACGAACGTATTCGTGAAGAAATGAAAGCTGGAAAGAATATGCGCAGAGCTATTCAAGATGGTTTCGGCAACGCTATTTCTGCCATTATTGACTCAAACGTAACCTCATTCCTCACCGGTGCTATTTTGGCAATCTTCGGTACAGGTCCTATTAAAGGTTTCGCTGTTACATACATGATTGGTATTATCTCTTCTTTCTTGACAGCAGTATTCATCTGCCGTCTCTTGCTCGAAGCATATGCAAAGAGAGAGAACGCAAAAGAGTTGCCATTCACAACTGCCATCATGAAGAACTTCTTGCAAAACACCAAAGCAAACTTCATTGGTGGTCGCAAGGTAACATACATCATCTCTGGTATCTTGATGGTACTTGGTGTATTGGGTGTTACTCCATCTATCATGGGTAAACTCAACTTGGGTATTGACTTCTCTGGTGGTCGTAACTATGTAATCCGTTTTGCAGAAGACGTACAACCTCAAGCAGTAAAAGATAGTTTGAACAACGTATTCATGGAAACAAAGAACAAACTCAACAGTGGTGATTATGCATTGAATGTAATCACTATTGGTGACGCTAACCAAGTACGTGTGTCAACTAACTTCCTTATCAATGACGACTCTGAGAATGTAGATAAAACAATCGATTCATTATTGTATGAAGGTTGCAAACCATTCTTGGGTGACAGCATCTCATATGAGGAATTCAAGGATACAGAAATCAACGAAGAGATCGGTATAATGGAGGCACAAAAGGTAGATGCTGCTGTATCTGCTGACATCAAGAAATCTGCTGTATGGGCAATCCTGGCAGCAATGGTGGGAATCTTCTTGTACATCTTGGTTCGTTTCCGCAACTTCGCATTCTCTGTAGGTGCATTGGTAGGTTTGGCACATGACACCTTGATCATCTTAGGTCTCTATGCAATCCTAGGAATAGGAGACTTCATGCCATTCTCACTAGAGATTGACCAAGCATTTATCGCAGCAATCTTGACTGTTATTGGTTATTCTATCAACGATACCGTGGTTGTATTCGACCGCGTGCGCGAATATAAAGGTCTATATCCAAAACGTGACCTCAAACAAAATATGAACGACGCGTTGAACCACACATTGAGCCGTACATTCTCAACCTCAATGTCAACCTTCGTAGTATTGTTGGCTATCTTCTGCCTCGGTGGTGAGACTATTCGTGGCTTCGTATTCGCATTGTTGATTGGTGTGATTGTAGGTACCTACTCTACACTCTGTGTAGCTACTCCATTGGCATACGATATTCAAGCTGCTCTTGCTCGTCGCAAAGAGAAGAAAGCAGCTGCAACAGAAAAATAATTGAAGCTGACATATTGACAAAAAACAACAGACTTCGGTCTGTTGTTTTTTTTGCACTAGATGGTCTAGTTAATATAGTTGTACTTACTGTAAACTCCGCTGATTCGCGGAGACCTTGTTCCTCATAAATTCGGAATAGGTATGTGACCCCGCTGATTCGCGGAGACCTTGTTCCTCATAAATTCGGAACAGGTCTGTGACCCCGCTGGGATTCAAACCCAGGACCTTCAGAACCGGAATCTGACGCTCTATTCAGCTAAGCTACGGAGCCTAACGCAGACAACAAAAATCCTACGCTATCGCTATAAAAAGATCAATTGCGACGTCCACGAAATATAGAGATATAATAAATCAATGTTCCTAATGATGATAATGCTGCCACCACATACGTGTACGCCGCACTTCGTAATGCCGAAGAAGCCATAGGTGTGGTTTGACTATCTGTGATACCAGCTTGCTCTAACCAAGCCACCGCACGGGTACTAGCATTGATCTCTACAGGTAAAGTAATGAATGAAAACAAAGTAGTCATTGCATACATTAGGATACCTAGAAGCAACAAATGAGGAAACGTATCAATCATTAGAATACCACCTAATAATATCCACGTTAACCATCGGGATGAAAGATTGACCACTGGCACTAATGTAGAACGCATACGGAGTGGTACATATTCCGAAGCATGTTGAAGTGCATGACCGCACTCGTGGGCAGCAACAGCAGCAGCAGCAACCGAATTCGAACTATACACAGCCTCCGATAAATTAACCGTTTTGGAACGAGGATCATAATGGTCGGTCAAATAACCATTAGTAGAAACAACCTGCACATCTGTTATACCATGATCGCGAAGCATTTTTTCAGCCACCTCTCGTCCTGTAAGTGGAATGAATACCTTATTGTACTTTTTGAACCTGCTGTTCATCACAGCACTGACCAACCAACTTAATAATGTGACAACAATAAATAAAATCCAATACTGATTCATAATAAAGTTTATTTAGTTTTTAGTAATTGTTTTCTACGGCACACCTTGCAATGTCCGTATATATATAACGAAAATTTCTCTGGGTTAAAGTTCGCAAAACTCTTATCTTCAAGCATTCTTTCTATTGTGCTATCCTTCACTTCACTAATACGCCCACAATTTCTACATATAATCTTAACCGATGAAGATTGAATAAAAACAATCTCGTATTGAGCAGACCTTTTTCCAAAATCTTTTTCCAAACGGTGAACTATACCTGCCTTCTCCATCACAGTGAGCGCATTATAAACCGTGGCACGGCTAATTGTAATACCCGTTAAAGAATACCTTAAATCATCAACCGTGAAACGTTGCAAAGAACATACAGAAGCCAATATAGTCATTCGCTCTGCTGTATGCCGCAATTGGTTGCGTTCTAGATAATCGCATAACAACTGATAGGCACGTCTATATATGTCGTCTTGCTTTTTATTTGGCATCGTTTAGATTGGTTTGATATATGCACGTCTACGCTTGTGGTACTTATGTGGAAAAGCTTCGAAATTACTCAAATTCTTGAAGTTAGTTTCCATGATAGCTGTCGTTTCTACTTGCTTGATACCATACTTGACAAAATATGGATGCTGATCAGCAATAATAACGGCATTCAATCCTCTATCTTGGTAGTCAGGCCTTACAGCTATAATCAACAAATCGAATTTCTCATACGTTTTAGCACGTAGTGCCTTAAGTAGATGTAGCCACTTAAATGGGAAAAGTCTACCGCTACATTTTCGGAGCGCATGAGAAATATCAGGCATACCTACTCCGACGCCAACCACTTCGTTCTCCTCATTAACCACTACAGTGACAAAGTCGAAATTTAGCAGCGGAAAGTACATTTCCATATAATGACGTTTCTGGCGTTGAGTCAGAGGTTGGAAATTATAAAGTTTCTGATATGCAAGATCTATCACATCCATATAAGATGTACCATATTTGCGCACTAACTCCTTGCAATCCTTGACTTTATCCACTCTAACACGGCTACGTTGCTCGACTATCTTTGCCATTTTTGCAAAGCGTTCTGGCATCGTTTGGGGAGGATAAATTTGCATTTCTATCCAATCGTTCTCCTTAACCAACCCATAGGCATCCATATGACGCTCATAGTATGGATAATTATACAAAGAAGCCATTGGGGCAAGGTAATCGTGTCCTTCAATAAGCAATCCTTGCAAGTCAAAATCAGTAAAGCCGACCGGTCCATTAAGCCCCCGCATTCCTTTTTGTTTTCCCCACGCCACTACTGCATCAAGAAGAGCTCTACTTACTTGCAAATCATCCACAAAATCCATCCAACCAAAGCGAACCTGCTTAACTCCCCACTTCTCATTAGCTTGATGGTTGATGATACCTGCAATTCTGCCCACCGCCTTGCCATCCTTATACGCCATATACATCACATGCTCACAAACATCAAACGCAGGATTCTTGCGGACATTAAAAGTAGACATGTCATCCAAAATCAAATGTGGGCAAAAGTATTCACAATTTTTGTAAAAATCATTGCCAAACTTGACAAACTTATAGACACCCAGTTTGGTATTGATTTGTTTAATTTCTATAGCCATATTAGCGAAAAATACATATTTCTGGGTGCAAAATTACAAAATATTTGTAAAAACACCAAATATATCGATATTTTTTTGTAATTTTGCAGCGCATTTTGTATTTATCATTTTTTATATCAATAATTTAGATTTATGAAAGATATAAAATCCATAGCCGTGTATTGTGCAAGTTCGAATAAAGTGCGCTCATCTTATGTCTGCGCAGCAGAGAAATTGGGAGGTATATTTGCTTCTCAAGGTATTCGTTTGATATATGGCGATGGTGGTATAGGACTAATGGCAGCAGTGGCGAAAGGTATTTTGGATGCAGGAGGCGAAGCAATAGGTGTGATTCCTCGTTTTATGGTAGAACAAGGATGGAACAATCCTCGTAGTACCCAAACCATTATAACAGAAACTATGCACGAACGTAAAGCAACCATTTGCAAAATGGCAGATGCAATGGTAGCATTGCCTGGTGGAATTGGCACATTTGAGGAGTTGTTAGAATGCCTTACATGGAAACAACTAGGATTGCATAACGCCCCTATTGTGATATTGAATACAGACGGTTATTATGACAAACTGCTTGCGTGCATTGACCTTATGATTGAAGAGCAAATGATGCGTCCTATTCATAAAGAGATGTTTGTAGTAGTATCCACTCCGGAAGAAGTTTTGCCTGCCATAGCAAATCTTCCTACATGGGATCCATCAACACGCCGTTTGGCTGCAATTTGATAAGACGAACAAAAACAATGGAGGCCATCAGCCGCATATCATCTCCCTTTACAGAAAGTTGGGTAGCCTGGCTATTACTGCTATTGCTGGCTATTGGTATATCCAACCAAATGTTTCTAACGGAAATAACCATTGTTTTTAGAAGTTTGTTTAGTCGTGGAGAACGAACCTATACAAACAACGAAAACAAAATTCAATATATCACATGGTTGTATCAAATTTGTATTGTCAGTTTGATAGTATATCTATGGTTAGCACAAGACGGATTTGAGATTGTAGACTATGGGATTATAGTGGGAATATTAGGCGGAACTTACCTCGTACAATGGATTGTGATAAAATTTGTTGCACACGTGTTTTTATTGCATCGACAGATAAGTGCCGCATTGGAGCAACGCAACTTAATAAATAATGCTATTAGCGGAATTATGCTGCCATTATCGTTTATGATGATATGGCAAGGAAACCGTATGAATACAATTTTAATAGCGGGATTAGCCATATTGTATCTAGGTTTAATCGTGGTGAAATCGGTTCAACTATTTTACAATAATGCCACATCGATATTATATGTTACATTATACATTTTAAGTCTGGAAGTAGTGCCTATCACATGTGCTATATTCTGGATAAAAAACATTTTACAATGAAAAAGGTAAAAAAGATTTTAGTTTCGCAACCTCGTCCTCAAACAGAGCGCAATCCATATTATGATATGGAAAGTACTTATGGCGTAAAATGTGATTTTCAACAACTAATTCAAGTAGAAGGACTGAATGTTCGTGAATTTCGCGACCAGCACATTTACTTGGAAGACTATACAGCTATTATTGTCAATTCAAGATTAGGTATTGACCACTTCTTTCGTATAGCCGAAGAGACACGTTTTTCTGTGCCAGATTCCATGCACTATTATTGTATTTCCGAGGCAGTAGGAAACTATTTGCAGAAATATATTCAGTACCGTAAACGCAAAGTGTTTACTGCTGAAAATAATCGCTTTGAAGACTTATTGCCTGCGATGCATCGTCGTCCTCAAGAGAAGTACTTGATGGTGTTATCTGATGTCCACAATGATGATGATATCAATATGTTTGCAGAAAACAAAGTCATTGTAAAACCATGTATACTATACCGTACAGTAGCTACCCAATGGCCAGCAGACAAGCCATTCGATTATGACATGATTGTGCTTTTCACCCCATCAGGTGTTGCCGCGTTACGCAAGAATTTTCCTAATTGGGAACAAGGCGATACAATTATAGCATGCTTCGGAACAAACACAGCAGCCGCATTGGAAGAGGCCGGTTTTAGAGTTGACATTAAGGCACCTTCTGCTAAATATCCTAGCATTACCACCGCTATCAAAGATTTTTTAGAAAATCAAGAATAATACCCATGGATGCGTCTTTCCCAAAAATAGAAAAATTATGTGGCAAACCAAATGTAGAGCATTTGTACAAAGAGGGAAAGCGATTTGTCGCATGGCCACTACGCGTGAGTTATACCCAAGTAGAAGATAATACCAATCGTATACTCATATGGGCTCCTAAATCATTGTTTCGCCATGCCGTCGACCGCAACCGTCTACGTAGACAGATGCGAGAAGCATATCGTCTAAATAAGGATATACTTGAATCATCTGACAAGAAATATCACATAGCGTTTAATTATATCGATAAAAGTATGCAAGACTATGCTATTATCGAAAAAGCTATGAAAAAAGCATTGAAAAAGTTAAACTTATTAGCAAATGAAAAAATGGATTAGACATATTTGTCTGCTACCTGTTTACTTTTACAGATATTGCATATCTCCATTGACCCCCCCTGCATGTCGATATACACCAACTTGTAGTCAATACATGGTTGAAGCTGTCATGAAACATGGTATTTTCAAAGGAGGATGGCTAGGTATTAAGCGCATTTTGCGATGTCATCCATGGGGTGGCAGCGGATATGATCCTGTTCCTTAATCACAATATATCAGAATATAAATGTTATGCGAATAGATATACTAACAGCATGCCCAGAATTGTTGGAGTCTCCTCTGAATCACTCCATCATACAACGAGCAAAAGACAAGGGAATAGCAGAAATATACGTACATAATCTGCGAGACTTTACGCTTGATAAACATCGTAAAATAGATGACTACGCTTTTGGGTTTGGCGCAGGAATGGTATTGCAAGTAGAGCCTATCGATCGTGCTATTGCTCATCTAACAAGTCAGCGTCATTACGATGAGATTATTTTCACTGCACCAGATGGCGAGCGTTTTACCCAAAAAGAAGCTAACAGTCTCTCTTTGAAAGAAAATATTATCATTCTCTGCGGGCACTATAAGGGTGTAGATCAACGAGTTAGAGATCATCTTATTACCAAAGAATATACCATCGGAGACTTTGTATTAACCGGAGGAGAAATGCCTGCTGCGATTATGACCGATGCGATTGTTCGTTTGTTACCAGGCGCTATGGGGGATGAAACGAGTGCCTTAAGTGATAGTTTTCAAGATGGATTATTAGAGCCAGGAGTATATACACGCCCTGCAGATTATAAGGGTTGGAAAGTACCCGAGATTTTATTATCTGGACATCAAGCTAAGATAGAAGAATGGTTGTATGAAGAAAGTGTGCGACACACCATGGAAAGACGACCTGATTTATTAGAAGAATCTACCAATTAAAACAATAGAAGCGATGCGCAAATTAGTTAGTATATTGGTTGTGTTGTTGATCGCAACAACAACCATGGCACAAGCCAAATATGTCTTTTTTTTCATTGGTGATGGAATGGGCCCTCATCAAGTATTGTCTACCGAGATGTTTCTAGCTGAACAAGATGGTAAGATTGGACGAAAACCTCTGTTGATGACAACTTTTCCATACACCGGACAGGTGAGTACTTATTCTGCATCAAACGGAATTACCGATTCTGCAGCGTCCGGTACTTGTTTAGCAAGTGGTAAGAAGACGAATAATGGCGTTATCGGTCTTACCCATGACAGCATGCCTGCTACCAGCGTAGCATCTCAATTAAAAGAGCAGGGCTGGGGAGTTGGTATCATGACAACAGTAACCATTGACCACGCGACACCATCTGCTCATTATGCCCATACTCCATCCCGAGAAAACTACTATACTATAGGCACACAGCTAACAGAATCTAATTTTGACTTTTTCGGCGGAGCAGGATTCTCTCATCCAATAGATAAGGAAAACACCGAAGCTCCTAATCTATACGATCTTGCAAAAGAAAAGGGATACACATTGGCAGCGGGATATGCAGATGCGACCCAACAGATAGGATGTGGTAAAATGATACTACTTCCTAGTTACTATCAAAATAATTATACAAGCCACGCAGGGGCTCTTCCATATGCTATAGACAGGACAGATAATGATCTATCACTCTATCAAATAGTAGAAGTAGCCATTGCACAATTGTCAACTTACGATCGATTCTTCATGATGGCAGAAGGAGGCAAAATTGATTATGCTGGGCATTCAAATGACGGAGCCACTGTAATGCATGAAGTGATGGATTTTGATGCCGCAATCCAAGTGGCATATAACTTCTACAAACAACATCCAGAAGAAACACTTATTGTTGTAACAGCAGATCACGAAACAGGTGGATTAGCGTTAGGCAATAGCGACTATGTTCTAAATCTCAAAATATTAGCTAATCAACAGTGTTCATTGGACAAACTATCAGATCAACTTTCTGAACTTCAAAAAACACATGAAAAAAAATTAAAATGGACGCAAGTTAAAGACTTGATTTCCAAGAACACAGGCTTGTATTCTGTTGTAGAGGTGACAGAAAAAGAGGACGCTGAGTTGGTGAAGGCTTTTGAAAACATGATGAGTCATCAAGACGTAGTAAAGACACTTTACAAAGATATTAATGCCTTAGCATCCAAGACTCTAGAAATACTCAACCAAAAATCTCGTTTAGGTTGGACTAGTCATGGTCATACAGCATCAGCAGTACCTGTGTTTGCAATTGGTGTAGGAGCCGAACGCTTTACTGGCTGGCATGACAATAGTGAAATAGCGCCACTTATCTACCAAGCGACACGTTAATCATTCTTGTTGATTACTTGTTTAATTTCTTCGTATGTAAATCCCCTTTGCATACAGAATCGTATCAGTTTCTCGCGCGCCAATGAATCACTAGATTTTAAGGAGCGCTGTTTAGAAGCTATGACACGGTTCAAGGTCGTTCTATACTCATTTTCATCCATATTTGATAGAGCTTGATCTATCGCATCGGATGGTAGGTGCTTGGCGCACAAATAGGCACGAATTTTCATACGTCCCCACCCTTGATACGCTACTTTGTCGTGCACAAAGGCATGGCAGTAACGAACTTCATCAATGTATTTGTTATGCATCAGATGAGTTATGATCTCATCCACATGCTCATCTGAAACCTCCCATTGGTTCAACCTGTATCTCACGTCGCTAATGCAGTGCTCACCGCTCGCACAATAAGCTTCTGCTTTAGCGATTAATTGCACCATAGACCATTCTTTCTTTGCCATACATGTCATATTTGAGAGTTATATCTTTATATCCCAATTCTTGTAGCATTTCACATACGTTTTTGCCATATGCTTCATTGATCTCAAAGAAAAGCTGTTTGGCTGCTCTCATGGAAGCTATTCGACGATAAAACAGCAATGGATCAGCATCTGGAACGAACAAGGCAGAATGTGGTTCATAGTCTAACACACGTGCTTCCATTTCGGTTTTTTCCTTGTGGCAAATATAGGGAGGGTTACTAACTATAACATCCACCCAATCAGGGGATTCGGCCAACACGTCAATATTTATCCACTCCACTTCTACATCGTTTCTAATTGCATTATCTTTGGCAATCACTAATGCATCATTACTTATATCTGCTCCTATTAAACGCCATTGGGGACAGTGTTTTTTTAGAGCAATTGCTATACAACCACTACCGGTGCCTATATCCATGATGGTATGTGGAGTAGTAGCATCCAACTTATCAATAACCCAATCCACTAGTTCTGCCGTCTCTGGACGAGGTATTAGAGTGGCAGGTGTCACACGTAAATTTAGTCCCTTCCATTCGGTTCGCTCGAAAATGTATTGAATCGGCTCGTGCGCGCGAAGTTTTTGCAAAATTATTTCGATATTTGGAATATTTTGTGTATCTTTGCAGCCGCATAAGATTTGTACACGAGTAATTCCTAAAGCCTCCTCAATAATCCAATAAGCTAACTCTCGTGACTCTTCTTTTGAGTAAATATCTTGTAGTTGTGAAATAATATATTCGATCTGTTTTTTCATGCTGCAAAGGTAATAAAAAAAATGCATGTATACAAATTTTAAAAGAGATTCTTCAATTGCTACACCTATCGTTAGATGGAAGAGAAGTATATTTATCGTTGTTTGCAATTAGCTCGTTTAGGCGAATACTATGTAGCTCCCAATCCAATGGTGGGAGCGGTATTGGTATACCACTCTAAAGAGCAAGATATTATTATGGGTGAAGGATGGCACGAACGTTACGGAGAGCTACATGCCGAACCTAATTGTATACGTAATGCGCAAAAAAATCATCCAGAAGGTATTGATTACAAATCTTGTACACTATATGTTAATTTAGAGCCATGTAGCCATTTTGGAAAAACGCCCCCGTGTGCAGAACTAATCATTCGCACAGGAATTGGTCGTGTGGTAATTGGTATGTTAGATCCCAACCCACAGGTAGCTGGACGAGGCGTAAAAATGTTGCAAGATGCTGGAATTCAAGTGCAGGTAGGGGTACTCGAAAAGGAATGTCAACAGTTAAACAAGCGTTTTGTATGTCTACACACCCAAAAACGTCCTTATGTTATCTTAAAATGGGCACAAACAGCAGATGGCTTTATTGATATTATCCGAGAGAATGGCTCTCCATTGATCATCTCTACGCCGTTAACCAAACAATTAGTCCATCAGCAACGAGCTGAAAATATGACTATCATGGTGGGAACGCGCACCGCCCTATTGGATAATCCGAAACTATTAAACACACGTTGGAGTGGAAGAAATCCAATCCGAATAACGCTTGATAGACACCATATTCTACCTAAAGATAGCAATCTTTTTTCAAATGATGCTCCAACTATTGTGTACACTGAAAATACAGAATGGACATATATCTTATCTGATTTAGCCAAACGTAATGTGCATTCTATCCTCGTAGAGGGCGGAGCAATTTTGTTGCAACATATCATAGACAGTGGCTTGTATGATGAAGTACACATTGAGATTAGTCAACGTAAATTATTGACACCTAAACAAACGAACACTCACATAGGAGTAAAAGCCCCTATATACACCATCAAGAGCGAACCCAAAACGATTGACGGTAACTTAATTTATTGCGAAAAGAATAATATCATCGAACCGTAAAGTTGCTCATGGTAAAAATATATGCAATACTTGCATATTTAAGAAAATTGTTGTAACTTTGCAGCGAATTGAAGATTATAAATGATGAATAGAATTACAAAAAAATATGCTACCGCATTTATACGGACAATTTTATTGTTGGTATGTTGTATTGGTGTGGAATCATGTAACTATGTTGAACAGAAACGCAGCAATGAGGTTATTGCAGAATGCTGTGGCAAAACATTAACATTAGGAGATATTGAGAATCTTACTAATGGTTACTCTGGCGAAGACAGCGCAAGGATTGCAGAAGACTATATTAGAAGTTGGGCTACCGAATTATTAATGTACGAGAACTCATTGCGTGCTACTAGTAAAAGACTAGAGGAACTGATTGAAGATTATCGCCGATCTCTATACATACACGAATATGAACAGTTGCTCGTAGAACAACACATGTCTAAAACCGTTGAAGACACGTTGATCACCATGTTTTACAACGAACATAAACAACAATTGAAGTTGCAAGAAATGATTTTAAAAGGTGCGTTAATTGTCGTTCCTAACGGTGCACCTAACATGTCAGATCTACGTCGTCACCTAAGCAAAATTGACCAACCTGAATCGCTAGAGTGGCTAGAAAAATATGTATATCAATACGGTGTGGGTTATGAACTTTTTACCGATGAATGGAAATTGAGAGAAGAGGTAGTGGGATACATACCAATAGAGAAGTCCGAATTAGAAAAACTTTTACGAAAAAACCAACGAGTTGAAATCCAAGATTCGGTAAACACATATCTATTGGAAGTTATAGAATATTGTCCTGCAGGGGGTGTTATGCCTATTGAATACGCACATAAAGATATTGAAGAAACAATCCTCCGCGCTAGACGCATTGATTTTCTGCAATCCACTAGAGAAGAAATATATGATAAATCAATTAAAAATGGTAAAGTAAAACGATATGAGAACTAAACTGATATTTCTATTCGCCATTCTATCCTGTTGGCTATATGCACAAGATAATGTAATAGATGAGGTAGTATGGATTGTAGGAGAAGAAGCTATCCTACGTAGCGAGATTGAAGAAGAACGACTACGTGCTCAATACGAAGGAACTCCAATAGCTGGTGATCCTTATTGCGTTATCCCAGAGCAAATTGCTATTCAAAAACTCTTCCTTCATCAAGCAGAACTAGACTCTATCGAGGTCAATGAATCTACAGTTAGTAGTCAAGTTGATATGCGAATGAATTACTATATATCGCAGATTGGTAGCAAAGAAAAAATGGAGGAATATTTTCGTAAATCTAGTAGCGAAATCAGGGAAGAAATGATGGAAATGGTGCGTAACCAAATGATTATTCAGCAAATGCAAAGTAATCTAACCGGAAATATCGCCCCTACACCTGCCGAAGTTCGTCGTTTTTACAATAGCTTACCTCAAGATTCAATTCCAGTAGTTCCTGCTCAGGTAGAAGTACAAATATTAAGCATTGAACCTTCTGTTCCTATTGATGAAACCGAACGAATTAAGGCACGTTTACGAGAGTTTACGGAACGCGTACACTCTGGCAATGCCGATTTCAGTATGTTGGCACGATTGTATTCAGAAGATACAGAGTCTGCTAAACGCGGAGGTGAGCTTGGATTTGTAGGTAAAGGACAGCTTGTAAGTGAATTTGCCAATGTGGCATTCAACCTGACAGATCCAAAGCGAGTGTCTCGAATTGTACAAACAGAATATGGTTTTCATATTATCCAATTAATCGAAAAAAAAGGAGAGAGAATCAATTGCCGACACATTCTACTAAAGCCACGTATATCTTCAGACGATAAGGTTCTAGCTATTACTAAATTGGATTCTATTCGTGGTTTGGTTGTAGATAGTGGTCTGGTGTTTGAAGCCGCTGTTGCACGTTTTTCTGAAGATAAATCAACGGTTATGAGTGGTGGACTTATGACAAATATGAATACTGGCTCTAGTAAATTTGAATATCAAGATTTACCACCTGAAATCGCCAAACAAATATACACATTGAAAGAAGGCGAAATTAGTTTGCCATTCATTATGATGGATCGTTCTAAAAACAAAGAAATATGTGCTATTGTAAAACTCAAAACAAAACGCGAAGCACATAAAGCTAATCTAGTGGACGATTTCCAAGTGATTCGCGGTATGTTGGAACAAAAACTCAGCGAAGAATGTATTGAAAATTGGATTCGCAATAAACAAAAGGAAGTTTATATACAAATCGATCCGATGTGGCGTGGATGTGACTTCCAATATCCAGGTTGGATACACCAATAAAAATTAACTTGAAAAAATATCTATTCATATTGCTTCTATTTTTCTGTTGTACTATGCAGGCACAACAGAAAAGAACTTCTATGGTATATCTTGAGCATTCTGAAAGATTATCATTTGACGAGAAGCGATTACCAAACGCACAAATCTTACTCGGTAACGTGTGTTTTCGTCATGATTCTGTATTGATGTATTGTGATTCTGCTTATTTCTTCGAAAAAGAAAACTCATTGCATGCATTTGGAAATGTACATTTAATACAAGGCGATAGCCTCGAGGGATTTGGAGACATACTGTACTACTACGGAGATAGCAAACTGGCTAAATTTAGAAAACATGTTAGATTATTGCACAAAGGTACGACATTGAGTACTAATAATCTAAACTATGACAGAATAGAAGACATTGCATACTATTTCTCAGGCGGAACAATCAAAGACAGTATTAATACACTCACATCCACACAAGGTCAATATACCCCCTATAACAATCAAGCACTGTTTCGTGAAAATGTAAAACTAGTTCACCCTAACTTTACGCTCACTTCTGATACCCTTTGCTACAACACTACTACCCACCAAGCAGACATCGTGTCACCGACACGTATACAATACGAGCAGGAAACTACAATTAACTCATCTAAAGGTTGGTACAACACAAAAACCGAACAGTCTATGTTATTAGATCGCTCCACTATTGTGCATAATGATGGTATAATGTTAACTGGAGACACGATTTACTATGACAAAATAGTAGGGTATGGACAAGTAAAAGGAAACATGCAAAGTATAGATTCTATCCATCAAATGACTCTATACGGAAACACTGGAGAAATATGGGAATCAGATGATCTCGCATACGCCACTGATAGTGCGATGTTAGTAGAATGGTCTGATTCGAGTATGTATACTTATGTGCACGCAGATACATTATTTACTAAAAAAATACCCTATCGCACCTATCATCTTATCCTGCATGATAGTGTAGCTCTTGATTCTACCTTATCTACTTCTTCTCCTGATACAAGTTGGGTAGACACATCCTATATGCAAGTCAGAGCCTATCGAAACGTTCGCCTATATCGTGAGGATATCCAACTCGTTTGTGATTCCCTGCATTACGAAGGTAAAGATTCAACGGCAATACTATGTGGAGACCCTGTATGTTGGAATCAATCCAATCAAGTTTCTGCAGATACAATCACTGCACACTTTAAGAATAATGTATTAGATTACCTTCATGGATTAGGCAATGCAATTGCTATTAAACGTGAAGGAGACAATGAATACAACCAAATGACAGGAAAAGAAATGTATGCATATGTCAAGAAAAATGACATTCACCTAGTTGACGTAGCAGGAAATGCGGAAACAATATTCTATCCTCGAGAAGAAAATGGAAACTTTATAGGAGTAAACAAGATATTAAGTAGTTTCGTAAAAGTATACCTAGAAAATAGAGTTATACATCATATCGTCTTTACAACTACAACAACAGGCGTTTTAATTCCACTAGAACAAGCCACACATGAAGATAAGTTCCTAGCAACATTCTTTTGGGCTGAACAAGAAAGACCACGCCAACCAGGAGATATATTCCTACGTCCACAACGTACTCCAAGACCTAACGCACAAACTATATCGGCAGCGGAACAAGAGGATGAAGAGGAAGAAGAAAATGGCAACAGAAAAAATCGTAGCAAACGAAGAAACAAATAGAATATATAAATAAGTATGAAAAAAATAATGATGATTATTCTGATTCTTGCATCAACCACAATGCTATATGCGCAAGGATCATTAGGCGTTCAAATCGGATATGCACAGCCTACCACTCAACTAAATACTCCAGATTTAGGTAAGACATTAACTCCGACAATTTACAACGGATTAAAATTAGGATTAGTGTATGAAACTACTATTATTAAAGGTTTTGGAGTTAATATGGGATTGAACTACACATTTGGTGCTAATGCTACTGATTGGATGAAAAAAGTGACGAATCAACCAGTTGACTACCCAAAAGTTCGTTCTAAAAGACAGTACCACCAATTGGAAATTCCTATCGATTGGCAATATAAATTTGAAATTGCGAAAGGAACATGGCTTATCGTATATACAGGTCCTACTCTGCAATGTGGATTATATATGGATGAGAAGTGGTACATAAATACTGGAAAAGTGAATGGAATTACTCTGACCCAAACAGAGAATCTCTATTCCGCAGAAGATATGAATGATTATGCGCTCAAGCGCATCAATGTCACATGGGGTGTTGGTGCTGGATTCCAATATGAGCGTTACTTCTTGCGAGGCGGATATGATTTTGGTTTAATTAATCCATACAAGTCATATCAATTTGATGTGCTAGTGGACGAAGGTCAACCTCGCACTCGTGGTCGTTTTGACCAATGGCAAATCAAAATCGGTATGTATTTATGGGAATCTAAATAAGCAGTAACTATATACGTTAAACTATAAACTTTCAACTATTAAAATTATGATTCCACGAGAAACAGTTAACCGCATTTACGAAGCGGCAAAAATTGAAGAAGTAGTAGGTCGTTATGTGACTCTCAAGCGACGCGGAGCCAATCTAATAGGTCTATGTCCATTTCACAACGAGAAAACAGGATCATTTACCGTGTCACCATCAAAGGGATTTTTCAAATGTTTTGGATGCAGCGCTGCTGGCAATGCTGTAAAATTCATTCAAGATATCGAACAATGCTCTTACGTAGAGGCGCTGAAAACCGTAGCGCAAATGTATAATATCCACATTGAGGATCGCCAACTAACTGATGAAGAGAAACAAAAGCAGGACGATCGCGAATCCATGTTGGTGGTTAATAGTTTCGCTAACAAATGGTTTCAAACACAACTTACAGAAACATCCGAAGGTACCACAGTTGCGCTCAGCTATCTCCGTCAACGTGGTTTACGAGACGACATCATTAAACTATTTCAAATAGGTTATTCCCCAGAAAAATCCAAATTTTGGGAAATTGCGAAAAAAGAGGGTTTTAAAGAGAAATACCTCATCAATGATGCACTCAACCCACCATTTATAGGTACTGGTGTGTGTGCAAAAAGTCAAGATGGACGACTATACGATCGTTTTCATGGTCGTGTTATTTTTCCTTTTATTTCCGTAAGTGGTAAAATTGTAGGTTTCGCAGGACGATTGCTAGTCCAAAACGATAAAGCGGGCAAATATGTTAACTCGCCTACTTCTCTTATCTATGAAAAGCACAACGAACTATTTGGACTCTACCAAGCCAAACAAGAAATTTCACGCAATAATGCATGCTATTTGGTGGAAGGACAAATGGATGTGATCCAACTCGTACAATCTGGCATTAAAAACGTAGTTGCTTCTGGTGGAACGGCGCTTACTGCAAATCAGTTGAGACTGATTCATCGTTTTACAGAAAACATCACACTACTCTATGACGGAGATAAAGCGGGTATTAAGGCCGCTATACGTGGAATAGACATGATGCTAGAAGAAGGTCTCAATGTACGCATTATACTTTTACCAGAAGGAGAAGACCCAGATAGCTTTGCACGCAAACATAATGCAGTAGATTTGCAAACATATCTACAAGAAAACCAACAAGACTTTATTCGATTTAAAACTAAACTTCTTAGCGAAGAAGCACAGAACGATCCAACTAAACGTTCAGAAATGATAACTACTATCGCACAATCAATTGCTGTGATTCCAGATATCATCAAACGACAAGTATATGTAAAAGAAACAGCTGTACTACTTGGATTCCCAGAGGAAGTTCTCGCAAAGAAAGTACTAGAACTGCATAGAAAACATATTGAGAAACTAAAAGACAGAAACAAAAAAGGCCTTACAACAAATACATCAGAGGGCACAGATAACAGCAATACAACTCCTGAACCGCCACAGCCCATTGTTGTACCACAAGTACTAACACAAAAGGAGAAGAATATTATTAACCTTCTTCGAATAATCATTCGCTATGGCGAGCACATTATATATCAATCATCTGATGGTAAAACCATATCTGCAGGAGAATACATCATCCAAGAGTTGCGCAATGACAATGTGCAACTAGAGAATCCTCTGTACCAACAAATTGTCGATGAGTTTACTGAAAATTATCGCACTGAATTTATTGCTGCTACATTCTTCCAATTTCATCATGATCCATCTATCAGTCAATTTGCAGTAGAGATGATTGCGGACAAATACCAGCTTAGTAAAATATATAGCCGCCAAAGTGTTTCTGAAAATGTAGTACAAGAGGTTGAAATCGATGAAACACATGACCTACCCAATGTTGTGCAACGATTACTACTCGAACTTAAATATACCATTGTTAATGAACGTATTGCTGCATTACAAAAAATGCTAGAAGAGGCACAGGAAAGAAATGATTGGCAATTACAAGTCAGTATACTTCAACAAAAACCTCTCCTAGATGACATTCGTCGCCAACTTTGTAAAGCACTTGGCAATCGCGTTATAGTTTAAATTCATGTTGTTTCCAACTATCATATATGGTCCTATTCGCTCTCGCCGACTGGGAGTTTCGCTTGGTATTAACCTAATGCCTATCAACGCTAAATTATGCACCTTTGACTGTGTGTATTGCGAGTGTGGTTGGAATCAGCCAATTAGCCATCCTGCACTCCCCACACGTGAAGAGGTAAGTAGTAATTTGGAGTTACAACTTGCATCTATGCTGCAGAATCATGAGCCCATGCCAAACGTGATTACCTTTAGCGGTAACGGCGAGCCTACCCTTCATCCGGATTTTTTGGGTATTATTAGAGATACGTGTACACTACGCGACAAGTATTGCCCAGAGGCCAAGGTCACTGTGTTAAGCAACTCCACCCAACTATTCCGCAACGATGTGATAGAGGCATTGCGCTTGTGTGATAATCGCATACTCAAACTTGATTCGGCTATCACTTCTTCTATGCGTTTGATAGACAAACCTCTAAACCCTAATTTGACAGTTGAAGACTTAATTGACCGTCTAGCGCTCTTGGGGGGAGATTTCACCCTACAAACTTGCTTCTTGACTGGTACGTACAAGGGACAAATTATTGATAATACCACACCTGAAGAGTTGGAGGCATGGTATCAAGCCATTGAAAATCTTCACCCAAAACAGGTAATGATTTATGTCATTGATCGTGAAACGCCTCTCAAAACACTATCTAAAATTCCTGCAGAGAAAATGGAACAGATAGCTGCACCTCTGCGTGCAAAAGGAATTGAAGTTATTGTTTCTGTATGAAAATTCTATTAGCGCCACTCAATTGGGGACTAGGACACGCCACACGTTGCATACCACTAGTTCGTCAGTTCCTTGAGCAAGGGGACGAAGTGGTGCTAGCCGGCGATGGAGATAGTATAACGCTATTAAGAAGGCATTTTCCACAACTTCGATTCATTAGTCTGCCTTCATTAGAACTGAAGTATACCAATAACAATGCACAACGTGGCTTTTATCTAAAAGCAATACCAACACTTAGCCGCTTTATAATTGCCGACCACTATTATTTAGATAAGCTCTTGGCTATAGAGCATTTTGACATCGTAGTATCAGACAATAGGTTTGGTTTTTTCACGCGGCAAACACGATGCATCTATATTACCCATCAACTATATTTGCGTCTCCCTAAACGACTACGTATATTTCAACCTATTGCACGTGCCGTACATGCATGGTTCTATAAAAAATATGATGAGGTCTGGGTGCCTGATTATGCAGACCCAGTAAACAACCTTGCTGGAGGATTATGCCACGGAGGAAAATTTGATACACAGGTTAAGTATATTGGTCCATTATCACGTTTCTCACCAACCGACAACTCGTCGAAAAGATACCGAAAGGATACTGAAGGATACACTCTTGCCATTTTATCCGGATTGGAACCTCAACGGACTATTTTTGAGAAACAAATACTGAATCAAGCAATCAAGACAGGTGAACATCTTATCTTGGTACAGGGACTGATTAACCGCTCAACCACCAATATAAAACACGGTCATGTGGAGATTATTCCCCATCTATCGGACGAAGCTCTATTACAAAAAATGCAACAATCTAATAAGATTATTGCACGAAGCGGTTATTCTACCATTATGGATTTAGCTTACCTTAATTTATTAGATAAAGCAGAATTACATCCCACTCCAGGACAAAGCGAGCAAGAGTATTTAGCAGAAAAATTTAAGATTCTAAAAAACTAGTTAAAAGATAGTTTTATTAATTGGAATCAAAGAGGCATTCTTGGCTTCCACACACAAGTGATACTCTTCTCCTAGCATCACTGGTAGATTAGGGAGCTCGTGTCCAATTGGTGCGCCAAATAAAATAGGATAATCATACCCACTCACTGCTTGCAAAATAGTCTGTTCTATATTGCACATCATGCGTTCATCCGCATTACAATCAGTAAAATGCCCAACTACTAAACCACTAACACGTGCTAGCACACCACTCATTCTCAAATTGTTCATCATACGATCAATATGATAATGTGATTCTGAAATATCTTCTATTAGTAAAATAGGTGCAGCATCCATATTATCTATGATATGATTTAAATCCCACTTTGTTCCCTGCAAACCATACAGTACACTTAAATTTCCACCTATTACTGCTCCAGTACTTGTTCCAATACGATTATAACTATTATTCTCTAAATGGATCGCTGGCAATGATTCTGTATAAAAATTTGCCACTTCCTTGCACATTCCTGCATGCAATGATTTAACACCATGTAATGCCATCAAATTATGAAGTTCAGTAATATCCGAGTATCCTACAATCAATGGCCATGTTTCTTTGGGACGTAGCGGAAGTTGTATTTGATCAAGTATCTGCTGCAAACCGTATCCACCACGACTACACAAAATAATGTCTACAGTAGAATCTGCTAATGCCATATTTAAATCTGCTAAACGTTGCTCCACAGTACCGGCAAAACGACCGTACTGCTCCATAGCAAATTGACCAACAGAAACACGATAGCCCCATGCTTGCAAACATTCTTTTGCCTGCAAAATCAATTCCGATGCAATCACTCCAGAAGGAGAAATTATACGAATATGCTTCATCATGCGCAAAATTACTACTTTTTTTTCATATGTCAAAAAAATGTTGTACCTTTGCAGTAAATTATGCGAAAAATAATACTATTTATACTATTTAGTGTATGTGCTGTTGCAATATCAGCACAGACGCATTCTAGTGCTGATAAACTCTTTCAAGCAGGTGAGTATAAACAAGCACAAGAGCAATATGGAAAACTCCTCAAGAGTTATCCAACAAATGCCCTGTATCTATATAGATATGCAAGATGTGCACAAGAGCAAAGTGATTTTAATACCGCTATACAGTATTTTGATAAAGCGGGAGACCGTTATATGCTCAAGTACTTTTACTTGGGAGAAATTTATCTACAACTTTGGTATGCCGAAGCTGCTATTACTGCATACAATAAGTACTTATCATCTTTACGTGAACCTAATGAGCGTGAAGCATATATACACCAACAAATTCGTCACGCAGAAAAAATACAACGCTATCTCAAACGTGTGGAGCGATTGAGCGTGCTAGATTCAATGCTGGTACCAAAGAATGAAATGTTAGCGCAATGTCATCTTTCCAACGAAGCAGGTTACATACAATATGATTCTATAGGCGGTATACAATATACCAACCAACGAAAAGATCATCGCATATGGTCATCCCAAAAGGATTCTACCCAAATACTTCTATCTTCTCATCGTTTACTAGATACATGGACAGAACCTGATACGCTACCTAGTGCCATTAACTTTACAACATGTCAACTCTCTCCATACTTACTGAACGATGGAATCACACTATACTTTGCAGCAAATGACACCAATGGTCTAGGTGGACTCGATATATACTTTTCACGTTATAATACGGTCACAGAACTCTATACTACACCGGAAAATATGGGTTTACCGTATAACTCACCAGGAAACGAATATATGCTGATTTTAGATGAGGTACAAGCCATTGGATACCTTGCTACAGATCACCTCGCTCCAGAGGGATATGTACATATCTATTCGTTCATGCTACAAGAACCGAAACAATATTGGAGAGGAATACCTATAGATACGTTAGTGGAATATGCACAATTTCGTAGAATAGATAAAGTGGATTCATCTGTGATCAATCCAACCTATACAATTCCTATGCAAATAGTACAAGATACCACAAATGATAATGGTATACATTTTATTTTGAACGATTCAGTGGTTTATATTTCTACGGATGAATTTCGTTCGCTAGATGCCAAAAATAAGTACATTAAATGGGAGCAACTGACAAGGCAACATAAAGCAGAACAACAACAATTAACTAGTTTGCGTAAACAGTATATAGAAGGAGATAGTATAGTAAAAAATGGGTTAAAAGGTCAAATACTTAAACTTGAAAACAATCATAAAAATACCCAATACTTACACAACCTTTTAAATGAAATTAGACAAATAGAAATGAGCGCCCGTTAAGGCGCTCATTTTTATTATAGTGTGTCCTAGTTAATTTAAAGCACACCAATCTCTTTAAGTACTGCAGTAGTCTTTGCTACAGCTTCTTCACTAGCAGCAAACAACGCTTTCTCTGCATCATTCAAAGGCAATTCAACGATCTTCTCGATACCATTCTTACCGATGATACATGGAACACCAATAGTGATATCGTTGTAACCATACTCACCCTCTAAATAAGCAGAACATGGAATCATCTTCTTTTGGTCGATAATGATGCTATCAGCAACAGCTGCAGCTGCAGCACCTGGAGCCATCCATGCACTAGTACCGAGAAGACCGGTAAGAGTAGCACCACCTACCATAGTATCTTTAGCTACTTGCTCTAGTTCCTCTGCGCTAATCATTTCACTTACTGGCATACCTTTGTACGTAGCAAAACGTGTCATAGGAATCATGGTGGTATCGCCGTGACCGCCAATTACGAAACCTTCAACCTCATTAGCATTGCACTCCAGTTTTTGGCTCAAGAAATATTTGAAACGGCTGCTATCCAAAGCACCACCCATACCGATGACACGGTTACGTGGCAAACCAAGTGCCTTGTAGGTAAGGTATGCCATAGTATCCATAGGGTTAGATACTACAACGAGGATTGCATTAGGTGAGTAGGTGAGGATTTGGTTAGCTACGCTCTTCACGATACCAGCGTTTACGCCGATAAGTTCCTCACGAGTCATACCTGGTTTACGTGGAAGACCAGAAGTAATAACTACTACATCAGAACCAGCTGTTTGGCTATAGTCGTTGGTTACACCTTTTACTACGGTGTCAAAACCCAACAATTGAGCAGTTTGCATGATATCCATGGCTTTGCCTTCTGCAACGCCCTCTTTGATGTCGATCAATACGACCTCGCTGGCTACTTTCTTAACGGCCAACACGTTCGCGCATGTAGCACCTACGTTACCTGCGCCTACTACGGTTACTTTTGACATAATTTTAAATTGGTATTTAAAGTTGAATAATATTCAATATTACATTCTGCTGCAAAGGTACAACATTTCTTGCACATGCGCAAGAAAAACTCTAAAATTTTGATATAGGAATTAAAATACTATAAAAAACAACTGCCAGGACATGCCTGGCAGTTCGTTTATAAATACTATCTAATGATTGGGTACATTACTCTGCTTTTTGTGTTGCAGCGTAATTGATCTTCAGTGCAGATGCACGACGAAGTTCTTGTTTGATGTCAGTAATAATACCCATCTTTGTTTCTCTATCCGCTTTAATAGAGACAGTCATCAAACCTTGGTCAGACTCATTCATTGAAGAACGCTCATTGATAATATAATCACCAATCTCACGTGCTTCAGCAAAAACGTCATCCAATTGAATGCGTGTTTCTACACCATATTGCTTACGGAACTCAGCGGTAGGAGTACCCACATAGATATAACGTACTAAAGATTTCTTCTCAAGCTTGGTTAACTGTGTTGCTTGTGGATTCTGGAACTGAACCTTGTATGTAACCTCCTTCATAGATGTTACAGACATAAAGAAGAATAGCAACATGAAGATAATATCTGGCAATGAACTAGTGTTCAACGCAGGCATTTCTCGTTTATTGTTTCTACGAATCTTTGCCATAATTACTTTCCTCCATAATTTTTAGGTTCTGCTTCAGAAATCTTTTGAGGATAAATTTTTGCAATTGTTTTTTGCGCATCCTCATCAAGCTCTGTATATTTCTTGTTATAATATTGCTGCGCAAATTCATCACGCAACTCATTATAAGCAGCAACAAGTTTATCTTGAACCTCTAAATAGGCTTGATATTCAGTATCCACGTCATTTTGTACAGAAATCACGTGATCTTTAGTATACTTAATCTTCACCTTCATGCCCTTGATCTCAAACTCTTCTTCTGTGAGCTTTGGCATATTAGGATTGTCTTCTACATTTGCTATAAACTCCTTTGCCTTCTCTTTGAGTTGAGATACCTCAAGAACTTCACCTTGTACCATGAGTTTGTTCTCTGAGTTGATTCTAACAACGAACAAGTTTCGTTTGTTAATATCAGTATCCTCCACTTTATGATCAGGTGGGATAGGAGGTGGCAAACGACGTGCCAAACCTTGGTTCACATCCATAGAGGTGGTCACCAAGAAGAAGATGAGCAGCAAGAATGAGATATCCGCCATGGAACTAGCATTAATCTCTGGAATTTTCTTTGCCATAACTACAATTTATTACTTTTTTAATTTAGTATAAAGTAGACCTACTGCCCATGTTACAACAGTAGCACCACCGAGGATGTATGTGAGATATAGAATAGCATCTGACATACGCGCCATAGCACCTACGTTGTCTGCACCTTCGTATCCTGTGATTGTAATTTTTTCTGGGCTACCCAAGAACCAGCATACTACACAAAGACCAACTCCAAGTGCTAGTACACAGAGTGTAAGCAAAGCCTTCTTAAGATCAGTTCTACACAAAGAGAAGAACTTAATGAGTACAAATCCAAATGTGAAAAGTACCGCCAAAGCTACCAAAGCGTAAATCCAATACAAAAGAACATCTGTTCCAACAGGGATTAAGAAACTATCACCAGCTACATCTAGATAACCGTTTACACCTATAGGATCATTTATGGCAGCCTTCTCAAGAAATAGGGTAACAAAGAATGCTCCTGTAGCTACCAAACCGAGGATCATAAGAAGCCAAACGGTAATTTTTGGAAATAATTTATAATTCTTCATAATAATCTAATTTTGCAAGTTTAACAATAAAAGTTCAGCAGTATGCAAAATTGATTACTTCTTTTGTGCTGCGTCGTACTCAACCACGAGGTCAAGAAGGCTGATAGAGCTATCCTCCATCTCATTAACAAGACCCTCAATAAGGCTAAGAATGTAGTTGTAGAAAATTTGAAGAATAATAGCGATGATCAAACCGAGGAGTGTAGTCAAAAGAGCCACCTTGATACCACCAGCAACAACAGTTGCAGAGATATCACCTACTTGTTGAATCTTATCGAACGCTTGAATCATACCGATAATGGTACCCAAGAATCCCAAAGATGGAGCAATAGAGATGAAGAGAGAAATCCAAGAAAGGTTTTTCTCAAGAAGACCGAGTTGAACACCACCATAGCTAGCTACAGTTTTCTCAACCACGTCAACACCCTCATCATAACGGCTCAAACCTTGATAGAAGATACTTGCTACAGGACCACGACTATTGCGGCATACCTCAAGAGCTGCATTAATACCACCTTTCTTCAAAGCAGCCTCAACCTTTGCGAGAAGCGCCTTGGTGTTAGTTTTGCTCAAACTCAAATAGATAATACGCTCAATACAAAGAGCCAAACCGAATACCAAGCAGAGGAGAGTTGCAGCCATGAAGCCTGCACCACCTTCAATAAATTTGGTTTTCAATGTTTTGTGAAGAGCAACAATAGCATTCTCTTCTGCTTCTGCGGTTTCAGAAGTAGTGTTAGCAGTAGTATCAACTGCTAGAGAATCAACTTGTTCTTGAGCTACAGAATCAACAGCTGGAGCTGCATCTTGAGCCATAACAGCAACGCTACCAATAGTAAGCATTGCGAGCACCGTAAGGGTTGCAAAAACTTTTTTCATACGATTTTGTTTTTAGTATTAAATTGTTTATATTATTTTGTTCGTTATTGTCTTCTTCCGCGGAGAGAGGGATTTCTGCGTAATCCCAACAAGCTGCCGCTGGCACCTTGTTCAAATCTTTTCTAAAACTCATTCGCTCAAACAAGCTTGGACTCATTCGTATTAGAAAATCTTTTGCGGAGAGAGGGGGATTCGAACCCCCGAAACCCTTTTGGAGTTTACACGCTTTCCAGGCGTGCCTCTTCAACCACTCGAGCATCTCTCCTATTTAAGATGCAAGTGCTCACGATTTGACACAATACACCTAAAGACCCGCAAAGGTACAAAAAATAATTCATATATACACTATAAATTGTGATTTTTTTAATATTTTTCACAATTTTAGCTTAAAAAGAGCTCTCGCATTAGCAGAAGTCACCGTTATAACATTCTCTGTAGAGCAGTCATAAATCTGTGCTAAAACTTCAGCCACAAATTGCATCCAACGACTTTCATTGCGCTTGCCACGGTATGGTACTGGTGCCATATACGGAGCATCCGTTTCCAATACCAAAGATTCCAATGGTATACCCACCAAATGTTCTGCTAACTTACAATTCTTAAAAGTCAACACACCGCCAATACCCAAATAATATCCCATTTTTACTATCTGCTTAGCCACCTCATGACTACCACTAAAACAGTGCATTACACCCTTAACAGATGGAAATTCTCGTAAAATATTCAGTGTATCCTCTGTAGCATCACGGCTATGTATCATCACTGGCAACTGATATTCCTCTGCCCAACGCATCTGCTCACGCAATGCCTCGTGTTGCTGCTCCTTGAAAGTCGTATCCCAATGATAATCCAAACCTATCTCACCAATAGCAATAAGGCGATGAGATGATGAATCAACAGCCGCTTTGATAGTAGCCAATTGCTGCTGCCAATCCTCTTTTACGTTTTCAGGATGAAGACCTAACGCAGGAAATAGATAATCTGGATAACGTTCACATACATCCAACACATCTTGAGTCGTAGCAGCCTCCACACCTGGTACTAGTATTGCTTTCACTCCATCAGCACGTTGTATAGTAAGGAAAGTCTCCAACTCATCCGCATACTGCGGATCATCTATATGACAATGAGTATCAATCATTTCTATTTACAGTTGAGAGTTTAATTTTAAAGATAAGATATACCACTACGTGTTAGTATGCTACTATCACCATAACTCAAGAAACGGAAATCGTGCGCTATTGCATAGTCATATATCGTATGCCAATCACCTCCTACAAAAGCACTCACTAGCAACAATAAAGTAGATTTGGGCTGGTGAAAATTAGTAATTAACTTATCCACTACACGGAATTGGTAACCCGGTTTAATCATAATCTGTGTTTCCGCATGTAATACATCTTGATTCGTTGTTTCCAAATACTTTATCAAAGCATCTAAAGCCTGTTGTGTAGGCAATGTATACTCTTTTTCGTAAGGGTCAAATTGAGAAACTCTAAAATTTGCGTTAATGCCTTCCGTATTTTGATACAATTGTACACCTAAAAAATAGAGACTTTCTAATGTTCGCATACTTGTTGTACCAACAGAAACAATTTCTCCCACATGATCACGCAAGGCCACTAAAGTATCTTTAGTAACAGCTATTACCTCTGTATGCATAGTATGCTGATTCGCATCGGCCACTTTTACCGGCTGAAAAGTTCCTGCTCCTACATGGAGTGTTACTTCTGCCGTCTGTATTCCTTTATCCCGCAAATCATCTAACACCTGATCCGTAAAGTGAAGTCCAGCGGTAGGCGCGGCCACTGAACCTTTGATTCGCGAATAGACAGTTTGATAAGTAGTCTTATCACTATCCTCTGTTTTTCGATTCAAATATGGTGGGATAGGCAATTCACCCACAGAGTCTAAAATTTCTGCAAAACTAATGTCTAGATGATTACTGCTCGAGGTACATTCCCAAGAGAAAGAAACTTCAAAAGTATTACCCGCCTGTGTTCTCTTTTCCGCAAACAACTTCACATTTTCCCCGGTCGGTAAAGTCAATGATAAAGATAAAGCACCACTTTTCCACTTCTTGGCATTACCAATCATACATTTCCATGTACATCCTGCTGTACTACTCAATGCCAATTGATGGTCATTTGGTTGAAGTGGTTCGAGACAAAAAATCTCAATGCGAGCACCAGTAGGATGAGATGCATCGAGGATAGGTGTAGAGCCGTTAGGAAGAGTGTTTTTGTAAAACTCCAAGCGTGCCTGAATGACACGGGTATTATTGTATATCAATAGCGAATCTGACGACATATATTCACCAATATGATGAAATACATCCTCTAACACCTGTCCATCACGATATACTAACAATTTGCTATGATCACGCTGAGCCAATGGATACTTGGCTATACGCTCGTCAGGCAATGGGTAATTATATTCTTCTATAAGGATTTCTTCCATGATTTATGATCTCCCTTAAAGAGCACATATTGATTAAACAAACACTCCAAGTCACCATTCACCAAATGAATTCGTTTAGCAGGACGTAGTCCAATACACTTGAGAGCTTCCTCATTACTAGAGATCACCCAAGCCGTTGCACCACTAAACTGATGTTTAAGAGCCGTACCCATATCTTGATACAGACGCAACACATCTTTATCTTGAGACAGACGTTCACCATATGGTGGATTAATCATCACCAATGCACCATCTACATTACAATCTCCTAGTTTACCATTTTCTGACTTCAATTCTTGCACACGAACTTGTCGCACATCTATGTCGCGTTGCAAACCAGCTGACTGAATATTCTTTTGAGCAGCCTGAGTAGCATAAAAACCAGCGTCTGAACCATAGATTTTATGCTTAAAGTCACGTTCACGACTATCATCGTTATAGACCTCCTCCCACAAATCAGCATCAAAATTTGCCCACTTTTCAAAAGCAAAACCTTGGCGATAAACACCCGGTGCTATATTACGTGCTATGAGTGCAGCTTCTATTAACAACGTTCCTGATCCACACATAGGATCATAGAAATCACTTTGCCCATTCCAACCAGCTAACAATAACATACCAGCAGCTAATGCCTCATTAATTGGAGCTTGGGTATTTGCCACACGATAACCACGTTTATGAAGACTCTCCCCCGAACTATCCAACGAGAGTGTTACACGATCACCCGAAATATGAATATTAAGATACAAATCTGCCCCTTCCAATTTCACGCTAGGTCGTACACCATCGCGCTCCATCCAATAATCCACGATTGCATCCTTCACACGATACGTAACAAATTGAGAATGACGGAAATAATCAGAATAAACAGTAGCATCTATTTGGAAAGTAGTCTTCACCGTCATATATTGACTCCAATCCAAAGCCTTCACTTGCTCATAAATATCATCCGCCTTATGTGCTTTGAACGACGCTATTGGCACCAATACTCTAGAAGCTGTACGCAAACACATATTTGCTGTATAAAGCATGCGCAAATCACCGGTAAAAGATACGGCACGGCGTTCAATTTGCACATTATTGGCTCCTAATTGCACCAATTCACTCGCTAGCACTTGCTCAAGACCTTTAAAAGTCTTTGCTAACATTTGAAATTCTGTATATTTACTCATAATGTTTATCGACTTACTCTAATGTATAATAGAATACCGATTGCCAAAAAGACAAAATTAGGAATCCACACACTCATAAAAGGTGTCATCACACCGCTAACAGAGAATGTGGTAGATACGGTAGAAAATAATATGTACAAAGCACTAAGCGTAATACCAATACCTAAATTTTTACCCATACCCCCTCGTATCTTTTTAGAACTCAACGTAACACCTAGCAGTGTCATAATAAAGGCTCCAATAGGACTGGCCCATCGTTTCCACCATTCGGTTTCAAAAGCCTGCACATTACCTGCTCCACGTCTACGTTGTACGTCAATATATGCCTTCAGTTCCGGATTTGTCATCATTTGTGCATCCTCTGCAGTATAGAACAACTCTTTAGGTTCTATAGGAATAATGGTATCTAGACGTTTACCTTTAGTTAAGGTCTCATACATATCCTCAAAATCACGACGAACATATTGATCCATATGCCAGTGATGAGCTGAATCGTATGTGATACGATCAGCAGTGATACGCATTTTTAGGCGTTTTCCGTCAAAACAGTCTAGTGATACACGTTGACCAACATTAGTATTCTTTGAAAAACTTTCGATATACAATATCGTTCCTGGAGAAACCTCCATTTGTACGTTGCGAGCATTATCGCGAGTAAAGCGCTGAATATACTTATCTTGAAAAGTTAACATCTCCTCTGAAGCACGTGGAATAATGTATCCAGTCAAGATAAAAGACATTACAAATAATAGCAAAGCACTGATAAAATAAGGTACCATCAAACGATGATAACTCATTCCACTTGCCAACATAGCGATAATCTCGCTATTGCCTGCCAATTTAGAGGTAAAAAATATCACGGATATGAATATGAACAATGGACTGAACATGTTCATAAAATAAGGAACAAAATTGAAGTAGTAGTCAAAAATAATTTCTCTAATAGGAGCTTGGCTCTCAAAGAAATCATCCATTTTCTCGGTTAGATCGAATACTACTGCAATACTCATAATCAGCACAATCGAAAAAAAGAAAGTGCCTAGAAATTTACCAATGATATATCTGTCGAGTCGTTTCAAAACAACGATGATTTTTTATTATAAAAGACAACCTCAACAATTTCTGCGCGGTAAATGTTACATACGCTGCATGAGTCGTGGTGTGATATCATCTTTCCACGATTTAAAGTCGCCAGCAAGGATATGCTTACGTGCTTCACCTACCAACCAAAGATAGAAAGCAAGATTATGAATACTCAATATCTCCAATCCCAACATTTCTTGTGCATGTATGAGATGTCTAACGTAAGCACGTGTATAATGATGATCCACAAAACTAGTACCCCAAGGATCTAATTCTGTAAAATCATTCTCCCACTTCTTATTACGTAGATTCATCACTCCGTTTTGGGTAAAGATCATACCATTACGACCATTTCGAGTAGGCATTACGCAGTCAAACATATCCACTCCACGTTCAATAGCTTCCAATATGTTCCATGGTGTACCCACACCCATGAGGTAACGAGGTTTGTTTTGTGGTAGAATATCATTCACCACCTCAATCATAGCATACATATCTTCAGCAGGTTCGCCTACAGCTAGTCCGCCAATAGCATATCCGTCACGGTCCAAATCACGCAAACGTTTAGCCGCTTCTTGACGAAGGTCTGGATATACACAACCTTGTACGATTGGAAAGAGATGTTGCTTATAATCATACACGTCTGGAGTA
>JAEIGA010001588.1_pt1 | contig 35584 bp, 53 predicted proteins | sample 9270691 | NCBI WGS metagenome assembly JAEIGA01 (sample SAMN17057246, study PRJNA624740) | gut metagenome | biome: biome; isolation source: fecal sample | host: Bos grunniens | place: China: Xizang | collected 2019
AGAAGAATATGATAAGTATATTGATACAATGTTAGACATAATTTATGATAAATATAAGAATTATTTTATGAGTGAAGGAGAGATACCAAATTTAATAACTTTAAGTCCCAAAATGTGTAGCGTGGTTATTAATTATTTTCAATTACCAGAACTTACTACAGTGCTAGGAATGAATATAGTTGTTAGTTCAGAAGTAGATAGTTTTAATAAAATAGGAGTTTATCATATAGAAAGACCAGACAAATGGAAAGATATTACATAGTTAATGACGCTGGGGACGTAATACAAGATTTAGGGGAAAATATAGATAATGCTACATTTACTAGATTAGACCCTAATGATATTGTTATTAAAAAAGGTATTGGCATAGGGCAAGAAGAAACTAAAGAAGTAAAATTAGACTTTGCTAAGATTAATTTTAAAGCAGGAATGGAATTTTATAAAAAATGCCCACAAATTTTAATGATATTACCATATATTAATTATGAAGATAATATATTAAAATATTCTAATGGAACTCTAGTTACTGCTACTAATTTTGCTAAACATACTGGCTATAATAAGAATTATATTGCTGAAGTATTTAAAAAGTTAAGAGCAAATAGAATTGTTGAAATGATTAAAATTAATGGTAAATATACTTACGTTGTTAATCCTTATGTTGTAATGAGAGGAAAAGAAATGATAGTTAGCACAATAGATAGATTTAAAGGGACAGATTGGGAATTATTAGGAAAAAAGAGGAGAGGGGCTAAAAATGATAAAAGTAGATAAAAGACCTACAAAATCAGATATTTATGACTTATATGATTTTTATGGTTCTTATAAACAATATTTTGAATACTATTGGACACATATTAATCAAAAAAATATCACAAAAGAAAAATTAGAAGACCATATAGCAGAAATTTTTACTGAAAAAAGCAAATTAGGTGGTCCAATTGAAGCATTGTGCTTTTATGCTAATATTCCTAAGAGTGAATTATTCAATAATGATGATACACCAAAAGAAATTAATGAATTAGATACATTAAAAATGATTGTGGAGGCTAATTATGGTGAAACTAACAATTAAACAAAAAGTTTTATTAGAAGCAATAGAGTGGTATATTAATAAAAATGGAATTTCGCCTACTGTTAGGGAATTATCTGAATTAACTAATACTACAAGCCACCCTACACACGAAAAATTGATTAAATTAGAGGAATTAGGTGTAATTTCTACTCTAAATGGGTGTGCTAGAAGCATTAGAGTATTAATTCCACTTGAGGAGATAGAAAATGCTGAACATTAGGGACTATATATCTCTTATTTTAGAGAAAAAAAGGCTAACTAGACGTGATTTTTGTAATAAAATTAATAAAATTGAAGAAAAATTAGGTGAGAAGAAAACTTCTTACCAAAATATTACTAATTATCTAAATGGAACTGATGACGTCCATAATATTGGCTATAAAATGGCTCTTAAAATGGAAAAAGCATTAGATTTACCTGATGATACATTAATAAATATGGTTAAAGCACCAATTACTAAAGACGTAATTGATGATTTTAATAAATTGAAGAAGAAAGTGAGGAATTTATAATGATTGTTATTCAAGAAGACGGCAACTATTTTGGTGAAACTAAGGTTTTAGGCATAGGAAATGCTAAACCAGAGTTAAAATACGGTAAAGTTGCAAAAGAATTAAGAGAAAAGGCAAATTTATCTATTGAAGATTTGTCAAAGGAGTTATCTATCAAAGCAAAACAAATTGAGGAGATAGAAGCACAAACTAAAGGTATGACAGAGGACGTTATGGCAAGATATTGTGATAAGTTTAATGTTAAAAAGGAAGATTTCTTTGATTTAAACACAGCAAGACTAATTTTAGGAGATAATGGTGTTGTATTAAAGACTTTTGATACTGCTGAAGAATGTAAAAAAGCATTTGATATATGTATGAAGGGTTATTTAGACAATCCAAATTTATTAATTGATTTTAGAGGTGATATTAATGAAAATTAGAGTTATTGTTCCATTTACAGATAAAGCATTTAATGACCAAGTTACTAGAAACGTTGGTGACATTATTGATACAAATGATGAAAATTTTAAATGTGATGAAGCATTAGCACAAGAAAGAATTGATAGAGGGTTTTGTGAATTAATTGAAGAAGCAAAACCAGTTGTTGCTGATATAGAAATTGATAGTATTTCTTATGAAGCACCAATAATAGTTAAAAAGCCAGCAAAAAAGGGAAAGAAAGCAAGTAAAAATAAATAATGCCACTTAAAGTAGGTGACAAAATTCAAATTAAAGGACCTATTAAAGTAGGTTCTAATTTATTATCTAAAGATGAACCAGAAAATGAGTATTTTAAGACTTTTAAAGATATAATTGCTATTCTTAAAAGTTCTATGGCTCAACAAGACAAATTAAAGTGGTGTAGCGTAGTATTTAATGTCTTAGATAGTTGGTTTAATTTAGATGAAAATGAAGAATTAAAATCTTGTAGATATTGTAAAGATAAATTAATACCTAGTTTACATAATCTGGTAGAAAAATCTAAAATAGAGTATATGCCTGAGTTCTTTGATTATTATAAAAGAGCCTATGCTTTTGCTGCTAGGAGAGATTTTGAGTGTTTTGTTGATTATATGGAGTGGAATGAACCAAAAAAAGTATATGCTAATAGAAGAACACTACTAGAACCTTATGTAAAAGCGTTAGGAGAATTGCCTTTTGATAAAGAGAAGCAATATTTAGTAGTATCTTACCCACCTTCTGCTGGTAAATCATATATAGCCACTTTATATAGTGCGTGGGGGTTTGGGTTATCTACTGCTAATTCTATAATTCGTATGAGTTATTCTGATGAGTTAGTATTAGGTTTTTCAAGAACTATTAAAAACTATATATCTTCACCACAATTTGCTGAAGTATTTACTAATTTTAAACTTTTTAATGGAAAACCATTTGAAGTTGAAAGAGAGAGCGATTGGAAGATAAAAAATGCCAATGTTCCTAAATCTTCACATATAGCAAGAACTCGTAATGGTTCAACTACTGGTGAAAGAGCGACATTTGCTATTATTTTTGATGATATGACTAAAGGAGCAGAAGAAGCCAATAGTGAAAGCACACATAGACAAATCTATGATAAATGGCTTACTGAATGGTGGAATAGACGTGACGGTCAAAGGTGTAATTTTATATTTTTAGGAACACAATGGTCGCCAGAAGATATATTAAATAGAATTATTGTAGATAGAAATGCAATAGAAGAATTAAAACCAACAAATAACCCTTATGTATTAGAAAACTCTACTACAACAGTTGTTAGAGTTCCTATGTTAGATGATGAAGGTAAGACAACTTGCCCTGAAGTTTACCCTCAAGAAATAGCAGAGCAAATAAGAGATACAACTGACCCATTCTTATTTAGTTGTGTTTACCAACAATCACCAATAGCACCGACAGGAAGGGAATTTGCCTATGAGTGTATTAGAACTTATGATAAATTACCAGAGGGTTTATCTAATAATTCGTTTGCAACACTAGATACTGCAAGAAAAGGTAAGGACAATGTATCAATGCCAATAGTAAAAACTGATAATAATGGCAATTATTACTTAGTTGACGCTATTTTTGAGCAAAAGGCTATGGATTTCCTTTATGATAAGATAATTAATAAGATAATTGATAATAATGTTACTTTATTAGTAATAGAAAACAATATAGATACCTCTTTAAAGTCATTATTAGAGGAAAAATTATCAAAAAGAGGCTATAATCTATGTGAAATTAGAGAAAAGTTCAATACTGTTAAAAAAGAGGAAAGAATTAAGAATAATAGAGGAATTGTTCAAAAACAAATGGTATTTCCTGAAAAAATGGTGTTTAAACCTAATACAGACGTAGGTAGATTAATGGAAAACCTTACAAAATACAGTTTTGACTATGCAAATGTTCACGACGACGCTCCAGATAGTATTTGTATGGTCGCTAGTGAAGTAATTATGCAAAATTATAAATTTGGAAAAATAAAAGCCGTAAAAAGGTGGTTTTAACTGACAAATATATGTCAGTTTTTTGTTGTCTTGTTTTGAAACTACTTATAACTAATGTTATAAGTCAAGTGAGCAATCAGATTTTCCCTTTCTGGTTGTTCGGTGCTACGCTAGGGGAACATAATTAACTTTATGCTTCCCAAAATATTACCGTTTCGTTTAAATGGAAGATACCTAAACATTCTTATCACTTCCAAAATCCTTGAAGTTTAGGTGATGATAGGTCGTTCCTATCAACGGTAGCCAATTTAAAGTTAATAGGAGGGGAATATATGGACAATAGTGTAGAAAATACTACAAATACAGAAGAAAACACAAATGTAGAACAAAATACTACTACAAGCGAAACTTCTGCTGCACGTCCTACTACTCTTGCTGATTATGTGAAAGTTTTAGGACCACCAGTTGCTCAATTCTATGGTAGAAAGATTTTATATGATGATTATTTACCTGAAGATATAAATACTGCCGATAGTGAAGCAAATGCAAAAATAATAGGTGATATTCTTAATCACGTTTGGAGTTCACACAAAGAAAATGCAAATGAAATAGAATATTTAGAGAATTATTACAGAGGTTCTCAACCAATTCTTAGTAAAAGAAAAGATATAAGACCTACTATTAATAATATAATCTTAGAAAATAATGCTTATTTTGTAGTTAATTTCAAAGTTGGTTATGTATTTGGTGAACCAATACAATTTATTCAAAGAGGAGATATTGCTAATCCTGAAGTAGGTATATTAAATGGTTATGCAATAGCAGAAGATAAATATGATAAAGATAGTGAACTTGCTGAAGGAGTTTATACTTCTGGTATAGGTCACAGATTAGTTTTACCAAATAATAATGAAGATAGCCCATTTGATATTATTAACCTAGATAGTAAAACTACTTTCCTAGTATATTCAAGTAAAGACCCAGCACATTCTAAATTAATGGGTGTAACTTTTACTAGAAGTGTAAGAGGTAATAAGATACAAGGTAGTGTATATACTGATACTGGTTATTATACTTTTGAAAGTATGAATACTGAAGCAATATTTAATGTTAAATTTGTAGATAATCATTATTTAGGAGTTATTCCTATATTTGAATATAACTTTAATAAATGGAGATTAGGAATAATTGAAGTTGTAATGAGTATATTCAATGCAATAAATAGAATAGATAGTGGAGATTTAGACGGACTAGAACAATATATTCAAAGTTTATTAGTATTTATCAATAATGAAATAGACCCAGAAACATATCAAGACGTTCTAAATTTAGGTGCTGTTGAATTATCAACTGCTGACCCTTCAAGACCTGCTGATATTAAATTATTACAAAACGAAATATCACACGAAAATACTGAAGTATTACATAAGAGATTGCTTAATACTGCATTTACTATATTAGGTATTCCAGTTCAAACTACAAGAACAAGTGGTGGAGATACAGGTGCAGCAAGACAATTAAGTGACGGTTGGACAATGGCACAACAAAGAGCAAAACAAGAAGAAAATGCTTTCAAACGTTGTTCTAAAGATGAAATTAAATTAATTTTAAGAATATGTAGAGATACAGAAGATAGTGGAATTAAGTCATTACAATTAAAAGATATAGACCAAAAATTACCAAGAGGTAGAGATGATAACTTCTTAGTAAGAGCGCAAGGTTTAATGAACTTAATTACAAGTGGTGTATCACCAGACGTTGCTTATGCTTCAACTGGAATGTTCCCAGATAGTAATGAAGCATACCAAAAATCATTAGACTTCTATGGTGGAATTGATAATTGGATTAAATATTTCGTATTTAAACAAACTGATGAACCACAAGAAGATAGTGAAGAAAGTGATAACGAAATAAAAGGAAAAGAATGGTCAATAAATAAAGCAAATGAAAAGATTGAAAGGGAATTAAAAAAATAGCAACTATTTATTAGTTGCTTAGAGTAGATATATTGCAAAGCAGTATGTAGTTTTCGGACACATAGTTAACTATATCTATTCTAAGGTGCTAATAAAAGGCACAAAATTGAGCAGAGATTACTTTAGGTAATTTCCTGAAAGCAACTTATTAGTTGCTTGAAGTAGATATATAAAAATGAGAAGCAAAAGGTATAAAAGAGTAATTAACTTTTATCTCCGTATCGAACGATAGTCAAAAATTAGCATTTAGCCTGACTAACTAAATGAAGCCTTTATATCTATTTCAAGGAACTAATAAAGTTCCACGGTTTTACAGATTATCATTGTGTAGAACCTCCTTTCTATCGCCTTAGTAGTTTAATAGGTGCAATTCCTATAAAGGCGACTAATTTTACTTTGATACCGAGTATAAGGTATAGCGTTCAGAAGTAGAAACAGACTACTATAAAAATGTGAACGGAAGGGAGAGATTTTATGAACAAGGAAGAATTAGTTAAAATACTTGGAAACGAGGAACTAAAGTCTGATGAAGAAAGGGTTAATGCTATTAACAAGTTATTAGCAGAAAGCACTATTCCAAAAGATAAGTTCAACGATACAAGTGCAAAACTAAGAGAGGCAGAAGAAAAAATTGCTTCAATTACAAATGACTTTGAAGAATTTAAAAAGTCAAAAATGACAGATGAAGAAAAGAAAAATGCTGAAAAGGAGAATATGCAAAATCAACTTTTAAAATATCAATTAGATTTGAATAGATTAGAAGTTGAAAAGATTTTTGAAAGTAATGGTCTAACACAAGAAGATTACAAAGATATTGAAGCCAATATTATTGGTAAAGATAGAGAAACTTCTATTGCTAGTGCTAATGCTTTTGTAAATATTTTAAAAGCAAATTCTGATAAAGTTGCTCAAGCAACTAAGCAAGAACTTTTACAAAACACACCAAAACCTGTTGGAGGAAATGGTGCTGGTCAAACTGTAAGTAATTTAGAAGAATTAACTAAAGCCTATTCCAATGCTGTTGCAAATAAAGATACATTTGCACAAGCAAAACTTCTTAGAGAAATTCAAGAAGAACAAGCAAAAAATCAATCCACAATTTAAGCAAAGCACAATGTTTAAGGGAAGATTGAAAATAAAGAAAGAGGTGTTTTAATAATGAAAGGTTCAGAAACTGTTCAATCATTCAATACCCTAAATTATTCAGGGTTATTATATAACAAAGCAGACACAAGCACTCCATTCTTAAACTTAATTAGTGGAAATGTTAAATATACTAATTCAGTAGAATTTGTTTGTGGTCAATATTATACTAGCGAAGAAGGAGTTATTCCAGCAATATCAGAAACTGCTTCATTAACTGCTCCAGACGCTACATTCGTAACTAGAACTCAATTATCTAACGTTACACAAATATTTATGGAAAGTGTTGCAATTTCTTATGCAAAACAATCTAATATGGCAACTTTAAGTGGTGTTAATATAGCAAATCAAACTGCTAATCCACAAGATGAATTAGATTTCCAAGTTGCTAGAAAAATGGAAAAAATCAAAAGAAGTATTGAAAAAACATTCATTCAAGGTGAATATAACAAGGCTGCTGCTGATAATCAAATCAATAAAACAAGAGGTATGTTAGAAGCAATTACTACTAACGTTGTTGCTGCTAGTGGTGCTTCATTAGATTTATGGTTATTAAACGACGCAGTTACAGATATTAAAAATGCAGGTGGAGATATTTCTAACTTATACGCATTCGTTAATACTACTAACTTAATGCAAGTTAATGGTGCTGCTATTGAAATGGGTATGCCTATCGGTATTGCTAAAGATACTGAATTTGGTGTTCAAGTTAGGGACGTTATCTTACCAATCGGTGCTACTATTAAATTAGTTATAGGTGCATTTATTCCAGACGGAACTGCATTAATCTTCAACCCTAAATATATAGGACCAGTTGAACAACCAGTTCCAGCAAAAGGTAACTTCTTCTTAGAAGAACTTGCTAAAACAGGTGCAGGTGCTAAATATCAAATCTTCGGACAAATTGGTTTAGACCACGGTCCAGAATGGTATGCTGCTAAAATTACTGGATTATCTACTACATTTACTGCTCCAGTTGGACAAAAAGTTGTTACTGTTGCAAGTGCATAGTAAGTAGTTCATAAGAAAGGGAAATTATGAAGAAAATAGTATTATTACAACATTATTATAACGAAATAGGTGGAATTGAAACATTTTTATATAATTTTTGTAAACAATTCGGTGACGAATATGATATTACATTAGTTTGCAGAAGTATAAGTATAGATAATGCCTTAGAGTTATCAAAGTTTGTAAATATCGTATGTGAAGTTGAAGAACCAATAGAATGCGATATTTGTATAATCACAAGTGTTCTAGTTGATAAACCTGTATTTGATAAAATCAAATATAAAGAAATTTATCAAATGGTTCATAGTGATTGGACACAAATGCGTAAATTTTGGAACTGGCAATTCGTAGAATATGATAAAAATACTAAATATATTTCCGTTAGTGAATGTGCAAGGAAATCATTTATTAGAGAATATAATCGTGATAGTGTAGTTATTCCTAACTTAATATCAGTTGAACAATATACTCTAAGACTTGTTTCCTGCACTAGGCTAACTGAGGAAAAGGGATTTAAAAGAATGTGCCAATTATGTGACTTACTTGAGAAATATAATATTTCTTATATTTGGGACGTATATGGAACAAATCCTTTAAATGAACTTCCTTATGGTAATATGGTTCTTCATAACCCTATAAAACACGCAAATAGAATAATGAGTAATTACGATTATGTTGTTCAATTATCTGATACAGAAAGTATGTGTATAACAATGTATGAAAGTCTTATGCAACATACTCCTGTATTGGTTACTCCATTTCCTAATGCGTTAGAAGAAATCAAAGACGGCAAAAATGGTTACTTATTACCTTTTGATATGAATATTTCTAAAGAAACAATTATGAAAATAGTTAATAACATACCAAAAAATGTAAGTTATGAGCAAAAAGGAGTGATTGATGAATGGAAAAAGATATTAGGGTAATGGTAATTAAACCATTTCAAGGTTTAGACCCAGACCCAAGCAAGATTTGGGAAGTAACTGAAAAGTTATGGGTTGATAGAGCCACATTTGATAAATTAAGAAAAAAAGATTTAGTAAAAATTATAAAGATAAAGAAAGAGGTGTATTTAAAATGACAGACCAAGAGCAATTAGAATTGTTAAGATTACTAATTTTTAGAAGTAGTGATTATGACGAAGAAGATGAACTTCTTGAAGCATTAATTATGAACGCTCGTGCTATTCAGTTAAATGCACTTTTTCCTTATGACCATAATGCTACTGTTAGTGAGGACGATTTTAGATTAAGAAATTGGCAAGTAAGGTGTGCTAAAGAATTGTATGAAAGTTCTGATAGAAGTGGAGTTCAATCTTATAGTGAAAACGGTCTTAATGTCAGTTATTTTGCTAATATCGTATCTGCAAGTCTTATGGCTGAACTAACACCTAAAGCAGGTTGCCCAATAGGAAGTGATGATAGTGATACCAATTAAACCAAATCCTAATACTTGGAAAAAACCTTTATATATTGCAACTTTTAAGGAAGTTATATATGATGATGAATTAAATGAAATCAGAATATATAATGAACCTGTTGCTTATGAAATTAATTACCAACCTGTATCTAGTTATTTAGATATACAAGCATTTGGTAAAGATACAACTGAAATGTATAAAATGGTAATACCAATTAAAGATAAAGATTTATTTAATGAATATGACTTAGCATACTTAAATGGAGCAACACCTGAGGGTGAAGTTAATTATGGAGATAATGCAAATTATGTATTACTTCCACCAAAAGAAGGAAATGCAGTAGTTATAATATATTGTCAAAAAATAAAAGGAAAGTAGGTGCTATTTATGTATAAGTTTACAAATGGTATAGTTGTTTATGATATTGAAACAAGAGATAAATATATAAAATCAGGAATGACATTAATTAAAGATGAAAAACCTGAAAAGAAAGAAGAAATAGAAGTTGTCAAAGAAGACTTACACAGTGAGCCTAAGCGAAGCGAGTTTAGAGGAACTAAAAAAAGAACTGAGAGATTTAGCAAAAACTTTAGATAGTGAAGTTGAAAAGGCTACTGAAGAATTAGGTAAAAAAAGTTTAGAATATATGAAAGAAGAATATAATAGTAAAAAATTAGAAGGTCATATAGGAAATCTAAACTTAAAAGCCTATGATAAAGATTACAAAAAAGGTTTTATATTATCTTCAGGAATAGATGAAATTGCTGTTTATAATGAATATGGAACAGGAATTGTTGGTGCTGATAATCCAAATCCACTTGTTGGAGAAACAGGTTATGAATACAATGTTCCAAGCCCATATAAAGGAGTAATCCCAGAAATGGCTAGATATGGTCATACTAAAGAATATTTAGAGGCAAATAATACTCCAAATACTTGGTGGTATTATAAAAATGGAACTTGGTGGCATACTGAAGGTATGAAAGGCAAAAATATGTATTCTAGTTTAGTAGATGAACTTAGAGGAAATATAACAGATGAGTATATGGTTGCTATTAATAAAGCAATAAAATAGGAGGTAAAAATGAGGGTTAAACAATTATATAATGAAAAGATTTTTCCAGAATTAAAAAATTATATAGAAACTAATTCTATTTATTCTCCATTAGTTACTAAAGTTTATACTGAACAAAGTAAAGTTTTTCCAATAGTAACAGTTCAATTAGTAAGAGAAAGACAAATATTCAACAACTTAACTTGGGGTGAAAAAACATACCCATTTAGAATAGATATAAATGTTTATTCTAATGATAAAACTATAAATAACACTAAAGTATCAAAAATTGTAATAACTGATGAAATTGCAAGTTTGGTTGAAGATTATTTCAACGAAAGTTGTAAAGTATCTATATCACGACAAGATGATATGGCAAATATAGACGGTAATATTCGCAGAGATTTCGTAAGAGTTGAAGGAATATTAGATACCAAATGGGGAGAAGAAGGATTAACTATTTACCCAGCGAGTAATTATTAAGGGAAAAAATAATTATATAAAGGAGTGAATTAAAACTATGGCTAAAGCATATAATGATATAGGAATTGAGTTAAGAGTTAAAGCAAAAACTGACGCTACTTACGCAAATGCTATATTAGTAGAAATCAAATCTACACCTGCTACTGGTCAAGCAGGAGGAACATTAGAAGTTACTACACACAGTGACCCAACTAAGGTTTATATACCAGATAGACCAGATACTGGAGATATGGATTACACTTACAACTATACAGACGCTAACTATACTGCTGTAAAGGCTGTTTGTGATAATACTGAAAAAGATATTCTTATCAAATACCCAGACGGAACTGGTGTTGAATACTCAGGTGTATGTCAAACTTGGCATAATGAAGTATCAGTTGGTGCAGTTATTGAATGCACATTACATACTGTTCCAGCAACTTCACCAGCAGACTTAACTGCTGCAGAAGTAACTGCTAAAATAGCAGAAAGTTTATAATAAAACCGAATAATAATCAAGGAGGGAAAATATGAGAAAATGCTCAATTAATATTGGTGATAAAGATTATACTATACAAGTAAATAGAGAAAGTATAATTTGGTTAGAAGCAAGAGGATTTAATATAGAGGAATTTGCTAAGAAACCTATTACATATATAGATATTGTATGGAATGCTGGTTTCTTAGTAAACCACTCAGATACAATAAACCCAAAACTTGCTTTAAAACTTATGGAAACATATAAAGAAGAAGGTGGCGACGTAATGGAAGTAGTAAACTTCGTATTAGAAGAATACCAATCTTTTATATCTGCCCTTTCCGATACCAAATTAAAGAAGAAAGCAACAATAACAGAGGCTTAGATGAAGAAGACGGAAGACAATTTAAAAATCTAACTGATTATTTTAAAGACTTACTTCCGTCAGCAATAGAATACGGTATGTCTATCAAAGATTTTTGGGAGAATGACCCAGAATTATTTTGGGCATACCGTTTTTCTTATATAAATAAATTAAAAAGAGAAAGTGAAATGCAAAATTATAATGCTTGGTTACAAGGTTTATATTTTTATGAAGGTGTATCAATATCACTTGCTAATAGTTTAGGTGGTAAAAGATTAGAATACCCTAAAGAACCTTATGGTTTTAGTGAAAATAAAAAAGGTAAACCTGTAATGACAGAACAAGAAAAAGTAATGATAGAATTAAAAGGTAGAGTAGCACAAGTTCAAGCATTATGGAAAAACAAGGAAAAGGGCAAAGAAAAGAGTAGCACCACAGAAAAGAGGGAAAAGGTGGTGAAACAAAATGGAAAGGATTAAATTAGATATACAACGATTTGCTGTTGACCCTGAGATAACAATTAAAGTTGCTGCAAGAGTTGAAGAAATGGCAAAAGCCTTTATTCAAGCAGAACAAAAATTAAATAGTTTAAAGAAACAAGTATCTGTTGTAAAAGTAGGTGTTGACGCATTTGGAACAAGCATTGGAAAACTTGCTACTAATGTATTTAATGTAGGTAAAGCACTTAATTCGTGGAATTTAAGTGGTGTTACGAAACAAATTAGTAGTTTAGGTAATTCGCTATATAAAGATTTCTTAACAAAAGCGATAGACACTTCAGAAGAATTAAACTTATTTAATGTTGTATTTAATAACATTGAAAAAAATGGTAAAACAACATTTAGCGAATTAGGAAAACAAGCAGTTCAATTTCAAAATGAATTAAATGAAGCATTTGGAACAAACAAAAAAGAAACAATGCGTTATCAAGGTTTGTTTCAGGCTATGGGAGAAAGTGCTGGTTTAGATGATAAAACTGCTGGTTTAATGAGTAAGAATATGACTAAGTTGGCATACGACCTTGCTTCATTATATAATACAACTGAAACTAGAGCAGCAGAAGCATTAAGAGCAGGTGTATATGCAGGTCAAACAAAACCATTAAGAAATTATGGTATAGACGTTACACAAACTTCATATAAACCATTATTAGAAGAATTAGGTATTGAAAAATCTGTTAATGAATTAACACAAGCAGAAAAAGAAATACTAAGATATATAGCAACATTAAATCAAGCGAAAAATGCTATGGGTGACTTTGCTAATACATTAGAAAGCCCAGCGAACCAATTAAAGGTTCTAAGACAACAATTCTATGAAATGCAAGCAGCAATAGGTAATCTATTTGTTGGAGCATTTGCAAGAATATTACCTTATGTAAATGCAATTATAATGGTTATCAAAGAACTTGCTAAGACAATAGCAGCAATCTTTGGTATAAGAATGAAAGATTACAACAGTGGTATAGCAACTTATGAAGACGGGTTGGAAGATTATAGTGAAGGTCTTGATGATATTGCTGGTAGTGCTGGTAGTGCTAGTGACGCAATTAAAGCATTAAAAAGACAAACACTAGCATTTGACCAAATTAATAATTTAACTTCACCAACACCAAGTGGTAGTTCTGGTGGAGGAGGTGGAGGTAGTATAGTTGACGGTATTGACCAAAGACTACTAGACGCCTTAAAAGGTTATGAAAATGGTATGGAAAAAGTAAGAATGAAAGCCGTTGAAATAAGAGATAAAATTATGGAATGGCTAGGTTTCCAAAAACAAATAAATGAAGAAACACACGAAACTTACTTTACATACGATACTACTAACAAGACAATAGTTCAAATAGCAAAAGAAATAGCAACCAATTTAGCCAATATGTTAAATTATTATACAAATAGAATAGATTGGGCTGAATTAGGACATTATCTAGCAATAGGTCTTAATACTGCATTTGGATTTATAGACACATTTATACAAAACTATGATTGGAAGAATTTAGGAACTCAAATTGCTAATTTTGTAAATAAAGCAATAGAAGAAACTGATTTTTCAACAATAGGTAGAGTATTAACAGATAAATTAAGAATAGCAATATTAACATTATCAGGTTTTATACAACAATTTGATTTTGAAGAATTTGCTAAAAAATTAGCAGATTTAATAAATAGTGCTATTCAAAATATACCAGTTAGCGAATTAGCGTCAGGTTTAAATTCTTTAGTAAATGGAATTTGGACTACTATTAAAACATTGGCAAAAGAGATAAATTGGGGAGAATTAGTTGATACTGTCTTTAGTTTATTTAATGAACTTGATTGGGGTGCAAAATTCTTATTAATAGCCCCAGCAGTAGCAAGTGGACTAGCAGTATTATTTGGTAGTTCATTAGTTCAAGATATAATAAGTCAATTAATAGTAAGAGCAATAGCAAATGGAATATTAAACGGAAATATAAGCGCTGGTATTAGTGGTGCTGGTGCAAGTGCTGCTGGTTCTGGTGCAAGTTTAAGTGGATTAGGGTATGCAGGAGGAACTGCATTAGGAATTTACTTAGATATTAAAGGCTATAAAACTACAAGTTCACAATTAGATGATTTATTTAGTGGTAAACCAGTTGACTTAACACTTGGAGTAAGTAATGAAAAAGGCTTTTGGGAAAATGCTGGAACTGCTTTTATGAATGCGTTATCTCAATTAACATTCTTTACTTCTGGTAATGGTATGTTAGGAAAAGCATTAGTTGGTAAAGAATTAGTAAGCAGTTTAAGTAATAATGGTTTAGGTGGAACACTTGAAAATTTCTTTGGTTCAATAGAAGGAACATTTGGATTAAATGAAGGAACACTTTATAATGTTTATGTAAAACCATTTCAAGGGCTTGTTGATACAATTGATAAAGCAACTGGAAAATATAATAATTTTGCAAATGTTGTAAGTGAAGTTGGTGGCGTTATTAAAGAAGTTACTTTTGAGGTAACTGATGATATTAAAGAAAATGCAGAAGAATACTTTAATGTAATGATTGAAACTGACAAACAACAAAGAATATTAAAAGCAGCAACTGAAGGTAATTATGAGGAAATTCAAAGAATAATAAACGAAACAACTGAAGAAAGTGCAGCAAGTGTAAGACAATCATTAATAGACCAAACAAATGCTGTTCAAGGAGAATTAGGACCAGAATTATTAAATCAATGGTCAATTCTTGCTTATGGAAGTAGAGATAATTATAAAGAGGGTATTAAGCAATTACCAGAAGACTTACAAGATAGAATACAAGCAGCAACTGGAGTAATTGTTAGTGCAACACCAGGTGTAGTTCAATACTTTGAAGATTTAGGTAGTTTAAGTGAAGAAGATATGATGAACGAATTAAAGAAATTACCTAAAGATTTACAACAAGAAATCATTGATAAAATGAAAGAAAAAGGTGTTAAAATACCACAAGAATTACAAGCAGGTATTGATAGCGAACCAGACCCTAACGTTGAAGTAACAACTGATGAATATGCAAAAATTCAAGCATACTTAAATAATCAAATTAGTCGTGTTGGTGGTCAAATACCAGTAGGAGTAAGTTTACCTTCATCTTTGACTATTCAAAACGCTTTAAATAGTGCATTATCAGGAGCAAATGCTATATTAAAAATAACTAAACAAGCAGACGGTGGTGTATTTGCTAACGGTCATTGGCAACCAATTCAAGCATACGCTAATGGTGGTATGCCAAGTGGTGGTAGTCTATTTATGGCTAGAGAAGCAGGGCCAGAATTAGTTGGTAAAATAGGTAGACATACAGCAGTTATGAACAATAACCAAATTGTTGATAGCGTTAAGGCTGGAGTATATGAAGCCGTAAGTGCTGCTATGAGTGAAGGTGGTATGGGTCAAGTACAAATAGACTTACATACTGACGAAGGAGTAGTAGTAGATAGAATAAATAAAGTAACAAGACAAACTGGAGTATGTCCAATAGAAATATAAAACTAGGGTAGCACCTTAGAAAAAGGGAACATAGAAAGGAAAGATAAATATGGCAAATAATTCAATAGATTATGATATTTATGTAAATAATGTTAAACTTCCTTATGTAGCAACATATCAAGTAGGTTGGTATGACGTTTCAAGAGATAGTGGTAGAGATACAACAACAGCAGACGGAACAATGATATTAAATGTAATAAGTCAAAAATATAGAGTAGATATAACTACAAAGTATTTAACTGGAGCAGAATTAAATACATTTTTCACACAAATAAAAAATGCTCCAACAATGACAGTATCATTTTATGACCCATACACAGCAACAAGAGTTCAAAAAACAATGTATAGAGGAGATAGAATTACAAATTTAAGATATACAAACGGAGATAATTCTATGTTTGAACCTGTAACTATCGCATTAATTCAATTATAGGAGGTAATCTATGGCAACACAAAACTTTATAAATGAATGTAAAAATAGAGCAAATGCTAATAGATTAGCAAAATTCACAGTTGAATATAATGGTGAAGATTATGAAATTAATCAAACAAATCATTTAACAAAAATAGAATTAAAAGATAGTTGTTATGTAGATGATACTATTATAGGTGCAATATATACAAAGAGTGCTGATATAAGTGTATTAAACTTACCAGCAGATATGGAATTAGTAGGGCAAACAATAACACCAAAAATAGGTGTAAAATATGCTAATGATACAACAGAATATGTAACATTTGATAATTACACTATTGAAAGTTTAAAAGATGAACAAACAGCAAGTAATACTTCATTTACTGCTATGAGTGATAGTGGTTTATTAGGAAAAGAATATGTATGTTCATTATCGTTTGATAATAATACTACACATACTATACAAGATTTTTATGAGGACGCTTGTGACCAAATAGGATTAACCCCTACTGATAATACATTTGATAACTATGATATAGAATTAACTGGTAACCCATTTACTAATAAAGAGAGTATAAGAGTTGTATTAAGCGAAGTAGCAAAAGTATCTTGTTCACTTGTAAAATTTGATTGGGCAAATGGAACAATCTCTCTAACGTGGTTAAGTAACCAAATTGACTATGAATTTAACACAAGTGATTATTCTATCCTTGAAGGTAGTTTAACTAAATATGGACCTTTAAATAGCATTATAATAGGTAATTCACAATTAGACGGTGAAAATGTAACAATGGAGGACGCAGAAAGTATTGCGTTAAATGGTGAACACCAAATAATGATAGATAGTCCATACTTCTTATATACTCAAGAATTAAGAACTCAAGCGATACAAGCAATATATGATAAATTAGACGGATTAACTTATTATGATTTATCATTAACAACACCTTATGGTAAACCATTCTTAGAAATAGGAAAAAAGATAAGAATTAATACTAATGAAAGCCAAGTATATGATACTTATGTATTAAGTCATACATTAACTTATGACGGTTCTATTCAAAGTGTAATTGAAAGTCCAGCATTAACAAGTGAAGAACAAACAATTAAAAATCAATTTAAACAAAGTTCTATTAAAGATAAAGTTCAAAGAACAGAAGTAACTGTAAATAAAATAACTGGTGAAATAACTGGATTAACACAAAGAGTAACTGTTACTGAAGATGAACTTGGTAATACTTATTCAAAAGAACAAGTAAATACATTAATTCAAACTGCTGAAACAGGTGTTACTAACACATTTAGTGAAGCAGGTGGAAACAACATTTTCAGAAACACTGGTTTATGGTATGATAATAAAGGGCAAGATAAAGCAACTAACCCTTATGAATATTGGTATGGAATAGCAATAAGAACTGAAGATATTAAAGCAAGTAATAGAGCAATAATCAATTTACAAAGTGGAACATTCTATCAAGTTCAAAATGTTGCAAACGGACCATATTGTGTAAGTTTTAAATATAAAAAGAAAGTTAATTTATCAAATATAAGTGTAAATATAAATGGTTCTACATTTGTATTAGATAAAACTATTGATACTGAGTTTATTCAACCAATAACAGTTAATGGTAATAGTATAACTGTAAGTTTTACAAGTGATACTGCTAATAGTTGTGAAATATATGATTTAATGGTAAATGCTGGTTCAGTAAAACTAGCATATAGTCAAAATCAAAATGAAACAACAACAGATACAGTTAAAATATCAAAAGGTATAGAAATCACTTCAAGTGAAACAAACACAAGATTTAGAGCAGATACAGACGGTATAAGAATATATAATACAAGAACTTCAAATTCAGAACCAACAACACAATATACTGAAACAGGAACTGAAACTAATACTTTAATAGTAAAAGACGAAGCAAATATATTAGGTGTTAATTGGCAAAAAGTAGGCGACCAAACTTGGTTGACTAAATTATAGGAGGCACTATGAAAAATTTAAAATTAGATATTCAAAAGTTTGCAAGTGGAAGTATGCAATTTTCTAACGGAACTATGTTAGTTCAAGTAAATTGGAGTTCTTCAATAGTAGGTGATAATCCAACAGACAGAGCAAAGAATAATAAATCAAGAGTAAGTGCTGATATATATGTAATGAGAACAGATAGTTATACAACTACTGGTAACTTTACAGGACATATCAATATAAATGGTGGAATATTTGGTTATAATACTTATGGTTCTGCTAGAAATGGTCAATGGTTACATTTACATTCTGCTTCAACAGAAGTAGGTCATAATAGCGACGGAACTAAAACTATATATCTTGGTGGAGCGTGTACAGGTCCAACTGAAACTTCTTGGGAAGGAAAAACTGCGAGTGGTGGTCAAAATGTTGGATTAGATACTATATCAAGAATGAGTAGTATTACTTCGTTTGTAGGATTACCTGACGCACAAGAAAGAACTAACAATGTTGAAGGTCAATTTAAAGTAGAATATACAAGATATAGTTCTGCATTTAGTGATAATTTAGTTATTCAATATTTAGATAGAGTAAATACTGGTGATTGGGCAACATTAAGAACTATTCAAAATTATACAAGTGGAGATATATTTAGTTTTACTAATGAAGAATTACAAACATTATTTGCTTCAGCCCCAGAACAAAATATGGTAGGGTTGCAAGTATATCTAAATACATATTCAGGTCAAGATTTAATCGGACCAAGTAGTTCAGTTAGTAAAATGACATTTATTCACGATAACTTACCTATATTTAGTGATTTTGAATTTAAAGACGTTAATTCTACAACAGTTGCATTAACAGGTGATAATACAGTTGCAGTTAAAGGTTATTCAAGTATAGAAGTAAAAATACCAGTAGCCGATAAAGCAACACCTCAAAAAGGCGCAACAATGTCTAACTATACAATTACTGGTGTAGATGAACCAATACCATATAGTGATAGTCAAGCAGTTTCTACAACTATAACTAATTGTGATATAGGAACATTTGAAGTAAATGCTTATGATAGTAGAACAAATCATACTTCAGTTACTAAATCTGCAACAGACTTTATTGAATATGAGCCAATATACTTAAATATATCAACAAGTTCTGTTGTAAGAACAAATAATAATAGTGGAGATGAAGCAACACTAACTATAAGAGGAACTATATGGAATGATGATTTTGGTAGTGTTACAAACTCAATAACAAGTGCAATATACAGATTAAAAACAACTGATAGTCAAACTTATGTAACAGGAACAACAGATATAACCCCAACAATAAATCAAGACGGAACTTTTGTTTTTACTGGTTTAATAAGAAGTGATAATGTAGATTATACTTGGAATTTACAAGATAGTTATGATATTCAAATAGAAATAGCAGATGAATTAAGTGATTATACAATAAATCTAATATTAAATAGTGCGATACCAACTATATCATTATCAAAAAATGGTGTAGGTATAATGTGTGCTTATGATGATAGTAAAGGTGGAGCATTACAAATAGCAGGTGAACCTTATGCTATGGGAGATACATTACCAATAAACACAGTAGTTGAATATAGTGGAAACACAGTTCCAACTGGTTATGAATTAGTAGAAGATTATTCTACTGATGAGATAAAAACAAACCAAGTATGGATTGACGGAAAATCAATTTATAGGAAAGTGTTGCATATAACAAGTGGAATTGCTGTTGATACTGATAAATATATAAATATATCGTCATTAAATATAGATAATATTGTAGATTTAAAAGGTTGGACACACCAAGGAGGAACTGGTTTTGGTTATATAAGTTTATATTTTAATGACGGAACAGGTCACGGAAATAAATTACATACTCAACAAGGTTCAACTATTATAGTATATAATCATCATTGGGCAGCAAGTGAAATATATATAATTATAGAATATACGAAAAATTAGGAGGTAGTATATGAAAATAAGAAAAGCATTTCAAGGAACAGTTCCTGAAAATAAAATATTAGATACACACTCAACAAGTCAAACAGATACATATAGTTGTAATTATGTAAATGGTGTTACATTAGATATGTTTAGATTTAGAAAATATACAGCAAATATTACAGTGGGAGCAGGTGGTATGGCAACAATTAATATGGGTTCAATAAATCCACCAGACGGTTATACTTATTTAGGTTGTATAGCAAATAATAATGGTTATGGTGACCAATGGGTTGTAAGTTATGCAGAATATGGTGGTAGTGTTTATGCTATGATACATAGTAAATGGGGTGCGTCACTAAGTTCAAATATAACTTGCTATGCTATATATATAAATAACAATGTAAAAGACACTATGATATTATAAGCAGTTTTGACAAAAACAAAAAATATGCTACAATGAAAATAGAGGGTAAGGAGGCAATATGATAAAAATAAAAAATAATGTTATTTCTATCAATAGAGGCGATAATAATCAAAGTTTTGAGTTCTCAATATCAACAGGTGAAGAAAATTATACATTCCAAGTTGGTGATATAATAAAATTTGGAATATATAATAAAAAACAATTAGATAAAGAAGCAGTATTGTTAAAAGAAATTACAATAGCAGAAGAAACAGAAGTAGTAACAATAATGTTTACACAAGAAGAAACAACTATTGGAGATTTAATAAATAAGCCAGTTGATTATTGGTATGAAATACAATTAAATGACAATACAATAATTGGGTATGATGAAAATGGAGCAAAGATATTTAGATTATACCCAGAGGGTAGTGATATAGAATGATAGGTAAAGAAGAAATAAAAGGAGTAATCACTACACAAGAATTAAAAGGTGAATTAGGAAAGACTATTGAAATAATCCCTCCTAAAACACAAGAAAAGAGTTGCATACCAACAACTCAAGCACAAGAGATAACACCAGACGAAACATATACTGGTTTAAGCAAAGTAAATGTAGGTGCTATACCAGAAGAATATGTTATTCCGAGTGGAACAGAAGAAATAACTACTAATGGAACTTATAACATTAAAACAAAAGAATATGTTAATGTTAATACTTCAGGAATAGACCCAGCAGAATATTTTTATAATTCATTTGAAAATGCTGGTAGTGGTGGTCAATATAATCCATTATGGGCAAAATTAGTAAAAGATATACCAAGTCCTATTGACGCAAGTGATTTAAGTAGTTTATCATACGTATTTTATTTATACAGTGGTAAAATACCAAAAATAGAAAATATGGAAAATATACATTATTTTAATAGTATGTTTCAAAGAAATATGAATGAAGAAATAGAAATATCAGATTGGGAATTTAATAATAATTGGGTTGATATGAGTAACGGCTTTGCTATGTGCTTGTGTAAAAAAATTAGTTTGCCTTGCTTAGGTCAATTTAATTTTATGGGTATGGTTTCTAATTTTACATATATGTTTTATGCAAGTTATTCACTTAAAGAAGTAAATCTACCAAATTTAACAATACCAATTCCTAGTGGTTGGTCAACAAATGGAACTTGTGATATTTCTCGTATGTTTCAATATTGCTATGCTATGGAAAAAATAGATATGTCAAGTTTTGATTTTACTGCTACTACATATTATACAGACACATTTGGAGCAGACGCTAATAGTGGTATTCCAGATAACTGCTTAATTTTAGTAAAAGACCAAACACAAAAAGATTGGGTTGAAAGTCATTTTAGTAGATTAACAAATGTTCAAATAAAAGAAGTATAAAGGAGGGTGAAATGGAAAAAAGTTTTGAAAGGGAAGTGTTAGATAGACTAACCATAATAGAAACTAAATTAGATGATTATAACAATATCAAAGATAAAGCAGAAGAAGCACACTCTTTAACCAAAGAGAATAGAAAAGATATAGATGAAATCAATGATAAAATCAAATGGCTTAGTAGAGCGATTGCTGCTGCATTAATTAGTGGAATTGTTGGTTTAGTTTTTGCAATATTAAAAATAGGAATGGGAATATAACCCATTCTTTTTTTGACAAATAAAAAATAATGTGTATAATACTTGCTCTAAGCAAAAGGGGGTAGTATGAAAACATTTCAATACACATATAATTTTGAGCCAGAAATGTATGCTTATATTTTATCTACCAATATATTAAATAAAAAGAAAAGTGAAGATAAGATATTTAAAGCATTAGTTAGTGGTTACAATGCAAAAGAAATAGGAAATAAAATACATTATAGCGAGAGAACTATACAAACAAGAAGAAAAGATATTTATGAAAAAACAAAGAAGTATATGAAATAATATACTTTTTTTGTGGAATTAATACGAAAATGTTACACAAATTTTTACGAAAATATTACGCAAATTGATAATATTTTGCATTTTTTTTGCATTTACATTTTATTAATCCCCTATATTATATTTATGAGCAAGGGGAAGTGTTATGATAGAAAAATTGAAAATAAAAGCAATATATAATGATTTTTTAGATAATGTAAAATTAACTGAAGAACAAATAAAGATATTAGATATGATGATAAAAAAAGAAACAAGATATAAAATTAGTTTAGAAATAGGTGCAAGTGAAAGAACTATTGCCTATGAGATACAAAAGATAAAGAAATTATATAAAGATTATTGTGAGGTTCAAATATCAAAAGCAAACTTGTTAAGCAAATAAGTTTGTTTTTTTATTGCAGTTATATATTTAAAAAGAATACTAAACTTAAATTAGAAAGGAGATAGATTGTTATTTACAGAGTTCCTGAGTAAGAAAAATAACACTATCTCTTTTCTTTTTTGTTAGAAAAGGAGAAATGAAAAATGTATAACAACCCTTATTATAGTAATTATAATATGCAACAAAGTTTAGATAATATTAATAATAATATTGCTGAACTAGAAAAATTAAAAGCACAAATGCAAAATAGACAAAATCAACCTGCAATTAATCAAACATTTCAATTAGCACCTACTAATCAAAGTAGTATGAGATATGCAAATACTATTGAAGACGTAAACAAAGAAATGGTAATAGGAGATACACCATTCTTTAGTAAAGATTTATCAATACTATGGATTAAAAATGCAAAAGGTGAAGTAAAGAGTTATGAACTAAATGAAATCTTAATAAAAGATGACAAAGACATAATGATAGAAAATTTACAAAGTCAAATTAATGAATTGAAAGGAATGATTAAAAATGAACATAATGGAGATACTAATGGGTCAACTCAAAGTTCGCAACCCTCAAGCATTTCAAATAATTCAACAGGCTCAAAAAGACAAAAATAATCCTGAAGAATTATTTAAAGAAGTAACTAAAAATTATAAATCAGAGCAAATGGAACAAATATTTAATAAAGCAAGACAATTTGGAATACCAGAAGATATAATTAGTAAATTAAAATAAGTCTATTTATAGGCTTATTGGAGAAGATTTGCTAGTTAAGTCTTTTCCAATAAACCCATAACTAGCATAGGTTTAAATATTAAGGAAAGGAGGAATAATATGAATAGTGGTATTCAACCAACAGTTGAATTAGCAACTAACAACGGTGGCTATGCTTACCCAGTTTACCCAATGATGAGTGGATTTGGAAATGGTGGCTTCGGTGGATTTGGTGGAGATAGTGCTATCTGGATTATCTTAATAATTGCATTACTAGGTGGATTTAACAATGGTAATGGTGGATTTGGTGGTTCTAATAATGACTTTGCTTGGTTATCAAACGGTCAAAAAGACATTATGACTAACACAAATAATGGATTTGATACATTACACTTATCTAACCAATTAGATACTGTAAACAGTGGTATTTATTCATTATCTAACCAATTATGTAATTGCTGTGCTGATATGCAACAAACAGTATCAAACGGTTTCTTTAATGCTGAAATAAGTGCTAATAACCGTGCTATGAACCAAATGCAAGATACATTTGCATTAAGCACTCAAATAGGTAATGCAAGTGCTGATAATAGACTAGGTATTGCTAATTTAAACTCAACAATAATAAGTGAAAACTGTGCAGACAGACAAGCATTAAATGAAGGTGTAAGAGATATTCTTGCTAACCAAAATGCTAGTGTTCAAAGAATACTTGACCAATTATGTCAAGACAAGATTGACGCTAAGAATGAAAAAATTGCAGACCTTCAAAGAGAATTATCTATGAAAGACTTACAAGCAAGTCAAATCGCTCAAAATGCTTTCATATCTCAAGGTTTTGCTAATGAAGTTGACGCTTTATATAATAGATTGTCTAACTGCCCAATTCCAAGCACTCCAGTTTATGGCAGAACACCAATCTTTACTTGCAACAATAATGGTTGTGGTTGCAACGGATTTAACAACTTAATTTAAAGCATAAAGTAGATTACTACATACCTGATTACAGGAACTTGCTAATTTTTATAAGAGAATAGGCAAGGCTTATTCTCTTTTATTTTATGAGAGGAGAGATAAAATGATACAAACTTTAATAAATGAACCAACAGTATTAACAAGTAATACAAGCCCAATAACTTTTGATACAACAGATATTAGAACTAGGTGTGCTTATTGCTGTAATGGTGGTTGGTTAGATTATCAAAATGGAAACCCTATATTTAAACTTTTTGGTAATGGGTATAATGGTTATTACAATGTAAACTTTAGTGCTTCAGTTAGTTCTGCAACTGCTGGAGTAGTAGCAATAGGATTATATGAAGACGGTGTATTAATTCCAGACACAGTAAGAGCAGTAACTCTTGCAGCAGCAGGAGATTATGAAACTGTATCTTTTAATAAAAAAATTAGAGTATGCCCTAGAGGTACAACAAGTATAACAGTTGGAAGTGTTCCAAGTGTTCCAACACCAACAGACGCAACAACACCAATAACAACAGTTGCACCAATTATAACAAATGCTACATTTAATATTGCAAGAAGTAATAACTAATGAATAATAATTTAGATTTAAGTTCATTCATATTGCAATTAATAAGTTTAGATATATTATTTAAAGACTTTAATAATAGTGATTTAATGAATGAACTACAAAATCAAGATAGAAATTATTTGGAAAGGATATTAAAAAATCAAGAAAAAATAATATCTATGCTAGAAGAGAGGAGGTAAACTTCGTGGAAAAAGAGAGAGTTCTTGATAACTTGTGTGTAGAAGTAGAAGAACAATTACAACAAGTATTAGAACAAAAAGTTCAACAAGGAAATGTTGAATATCTTTATAAGTTAATAGATATATATAAAGACATAAAAAATATAATGTATTGGAAGGAGAAATTAGATATGAGAAGATATAGTGATTATAATGACTATGGTCGTGGTAATTATGGTGAATATGGTAGAGGAAACTATGGTGAATATAATGAAAGTTATGGAAGAGATAGTTACGGAAATTATGGAAGAAGAGGTAACTATGGCAGATATTCAGCAAGAGGTTACGATACAAAATACCGTGGTGATGAACATTTAGATAATATGTATGGTGCTTATCACGAATACGCTGAAGGAAGAGATAATTATGGTGCAGATGAAGCAACATTAAAAAGCCTAGACAAAATGTTACAATCTACTAAAAAGTTTATGGAAATGCTTAAACAAGAAGCAAAATCACAAGAAGAAGTAGAAATGATTAAAGAAACTGCACAAGAAATTTCAGAGATATAATGTATAAATATTATAATGCAAATGCTTTAAATAAAAATGTTGCTGATTGCACTATTAGAGCAATTAGTTGCGCTACCAATAAGAGTTGGGATTATGTATATGATTATATGAGTGACCTTGCTCAAATAAATGGAACTATGATGGACGATAGAAATTTTATTATAAATTATTTAGATAGTAAATATAAAAGAGTACCAGTATTTGGTAGTGTTGGAGAAACTGCAGGTTATTATAAAAACAATATAGTTTTAATAACTACTTTAGGTCATATTTTGTGTAGCAAATTTGGAATTATTTATGATACTTTTGACCCAAGAAAAAGAACAGCAGAATATTGCTGGTTAGTTGAATAATTTGACTAAAAAACTTATTTATGATATAAAAATAATAGAGAGATAATGTGCGTGACCCCTTGTATATTATCTCTTTTTTAAAAATAAGGAGGAGATATTATGAAGAAAAGCAATATCAAAAACTGGATTAAATGTGCAGGAATAAGAGCAATAAAAACTGTGGCTCAAACTGCAATAGCAACAATAGGAACAAGTGCTGCTTTTAGTGAAGTAAATTGGGTAATGGTAGGTTCAACTGCTTTATTAGCGGGTATCTTATCAATTTTAACAAGTTTAGCAGGACTTCCTGAGTGTGAAACTACAAATAATGCACCAAAAGTAAAGAAAGTATAATAATATTAGTTTTAAATATATTTTAAAGGGGTATATTCAAGAGTTTCTATTAAAATAGACTAATTGGTCTAGGAAACACAAAAATCAAAAAGAGAGGTGTAAAAATATGGAAGAAATAATTTTAAGCGAAGAACAAGAAAAAGAGTTCACAAATGGTAAAGGTGAAGTAGAAGAAATAGAAGAAGGAGAAGAAGATGAATAGTAGTCTAGTAAATGTAGTAATATATGCAGACCATAATAACTTTACTGACGGAAGAAGTGGTTATGGAATACAAAAAATAACAGTTCATCACTGCGCTGGAGTTATGAGTGCAGAAAGTATAGGTTATTTATGGCAAAACCCAAGTAGAGAATGTAGTTCTCATTATGGAATAGGTAATGACGGAAGAATAGGTCAATACGTTGATGAATATGATACTGCTTGGACAGATAGTAATTGGGTAAGTAATTGCACTTCAGTAACTATTGAAACAAGTAATTGTGCTTGTGGTGGAGATTGGCCTGTAAGTGATGAAGCACTTAATTCATTAATTAATTTATGTGCTGATATATCAATAAGAAATGGTTTAGGTTATTTAGTTCCAGGTGCAAACTTAACTTGGCATTCTATGTATGCAGCAACAACTTGCCCAGGAGATTATTTAAGAGCAAGAATGCAATACATAGCAGATAGAGCAAATGAAATAATCGGTGGTGGTGGAGGACATAAAATAGCAGAAGACGGTCTATGGGGTGTTGACACTACTAGAAAAGCACAAGAAGTATTTGGAACACCAGTTGACGGTGTAGTATCTAAACAAATGAGTTGGGTAGGTAATCAAAACCCAGGTTTATTAGATAGCACTTTTGAATGGTTAGATTATATGGCTGGTGGTTCATTATTAATTGCAGCAATTCAAAGAAAAGTTGGTGTTAGTGATGACGGCTATATTGGACCAGATACTATAAGTGCTATGCAAAGGTGGTTAGGAACACCAGTTGACGGTGTTGCTTCAAATCCTAGTGTAATGGTTCAAGCATTCCAACATTGGTTAAATCAACAATAATTTGACTAATAAGCAAGAATATGATACAATTAAAAGTGCCTAGAGATAGGACAAATAATTATTTGATATTAGTCATTCTCCGTTTCTTTTTAGAAATATTTTTTCAGACTAATATAATATTTTGTTTTTATTTTTCATAATACAAAAAGACCTTTGAAATATAAGGTTTTTTTGTTGCTTTACAAAAAAATAAAAAAAATTCAAAAATAGTATTGACTATGACCACTGTGGGTGGTATTATGGAATTACACTAGAAAGGAGAATTGAGAATGAAAGACGAACCTAAAGTGCTTTTTACATTTATGAAAAGAGCAGACATTGAGAAAAATAGAATAATTATTCCTAAGTTCTTTATTGATAATTATGGTAGAGATTTCTACTTAGAAATACTTGATAATGGAACAATGAGAATTATTCCTATTACGAAATTAAATAAAAAAGATAAGGAGGAATAATTATGAGAGATAGTTTTGTATTTTATAAAAGTTTCTTTGAAAGTATAAAAGAACTTGACCCTAAAGACCAAGTTCAAATATACAATGCAATTTTTGAATATGAATTTTATAAAACAGAACCACAATTATCTGGAGTTTGCAAAAGTATATTCACTTTAATTTTACCACAACTTGAAGCAAATGACAAACGATATGAAAATGGTAAAAAAGGTGGCAGACCAAAAAAAGAAGAAACCAAAACAAAACCAAAAAATAACCAAAATAAAACCAAAGTAGAACCTAATGTAAATGATAATGTTAATGTAAATGATATTAATATTAATATAAATAATAATATTAATAATAACTTGTCGGGTAAAATTGAAGATATTATTAATTATTTAAACCAACCAGATATTAGTGAACCAGTTAGAAGTTTTAAAAGCACTACTAAAAATACTAGGTCAATAATCTCTGCAAGGCTTAAAGAAGGTTTTACTGTTGATGATTTTAAAGACGTTGTATTTTTAAAATATCAACAATGGGTAAAAGAGCCTTATAAGTTTACTAATGGTGTAATGAGTGATACTTATTATAGACCTGAAACCTTATTCAATTCTAAAAATTTTGAAAACTATTTGCAAGAATATAGGAAACAAGCAAAATGATAGACACTAAAGATTTAGAATATAATATATTTTTATGTTTATGTTGTGGTTGTGAAAATCTTGAAATGGAAGAAAAATATTTTACTATGAAAAAAGAATTTAATTTTCTTAAATCAGTTAGAGATAAATACCCATATATGGATTTTATGAATACAAAAATAAAAATAACCGATAATCAAAAATATCAAAAATTTATTGAAGATTTATTTGACAGAGATATTTATTTTTTAAAAACAAAAGGAATTAATGATTATTATAAACTTTTAAAAGAAACATATAATAAAAATTTATTAATTCAAGCACAAGAAGATTATAACAATGGTAAAATAACTAAATCACAATTAAAAGAAAAAATAAATAAAATAGATGATGAAGAAATATCAGAACCTATTACTTTAGATACAATCAAGCAAGATAATATTGAAAGAGAATATACTAATATAAAAGAATTAGATTATTTAACCAAAGGTATTGAATATGGAAAAATAACTATTTGGACAGGTGTTACTAATGCTGGAAAAACTACATTAGTAACTCAATTTGCTAGGGAATGCTTATTAAATAATAAAAAAATATTCTTTTTTGCAGGAGAACAAAGTGCAAGTGAATTTAAAAATTATTTATATATAACAATGTGTAAGCACAATGAAATAGAGTTTAAAGAAGATAAACATAACCCTACCATTAGAGATTATAAGCCAATAGATAGTAAGATAAATGAATATGATAATAAATTTAAAAATCAAATTTATTTATATGACAATAACAATAAAAATCATACATTAAATTCAATATTAAAATCTATGGAATATTGTATAAGTAAAGGTGTAAGAATATTTTTTATAGATAATTTTATGCAAATAGAAAATACTGAAAAATTAGAAGAACAAACAAACATAATAGAAAAAATAAAACAATTTGCTATGAGAAACAATATTATAATTAATCTAGTAGTTCACCCTAGAAAAATGCTTAATAGAACGTCAAGATTAAGTTTGTTTGATATATCAGGTTCACAAAATATAAGCAATAAAGCAAGTAATATTATATCAATTATGAGAACTGATAATTTAAGTAAAGAAGATTATGAAACAATAAAAAAAGAATTATGTAAAAATTTTTATGATATTGAAGAATGCAATTCGGTTATAGAAGTTTTAAAAACTAAAGGTAATGGTGGCAAAATGGTTGGATTAAAATATAACACAGAGAATAAAACTTATGATGAAACAAAAAGAAACTGGAATATAAATGATAATAGAAAGGTAAGGGAGAGATAATGAAGGAAAAATATACAATATTAAAATTAAATGAGAAAGAATTGAAAGTATTAAAAAATATATTAGCACAAAAAGTAGTAGAATATTTATGTGAAAAAAGTAAACCAGATTATGAAGAAAAAGTTGCTAAAGAATTTGAAAAATATGATAAATTATATAAAGAACATAATTATTGTAAAAAAATATTAGATATAATTGAATATTTAGAAAGATAAAAAGGGAGAAACTATGAAAGAAAAAATTAATAAACATTTAATAAAAATAAATGTAAAATTAAAAAAAGATAAAAAAGAATTAAAAAAGAATATAAATGACTTAACTGAGGAATTAGAAAAGTTAAAATCATTCAATATAGAATTACAACACAAAAATTATGAGATAAGTTCAAATAATGAGTATCTTTTAAAACAAAATAAAAGTTATAAAAGAAAAAATAAAGAATTAAAAGAGGAAAATATTGAGTTAGATAAAGTAAGAAGATTACCAAAAGATTTAAAAACATTTATAACAACTTATCTAAGAGAAAATAAAAAAGAAATGATAAGTTTTAATTATGAAGATATGCTTACAATTTATAAAGCAATCTATGGAGATAAAATATGAGAGGAAAAACAAAAAAAGTATTAGAATACTTACAAACAAATGGTAGTATAACTCAATTACAGGCGTGGGAATTATTTAGAGCGTCTAGGTTGAGTTCTATAGTATTTAATTTAAAAAAATATGGTTATAAGATTATATCTAAACCAGAAAGTTATAAAAGTGAAAATGGTGAGATAAGTCACTATGTAAGATATGTTTATGAAGGAGAGGATTTAGATGAAAGATAAACTATTAAAAATACAAGCAGAATTAAAAGCACCAAAAAATCAAAGAAATGATTTTGGTAAATATAATTATAGGAGTTGTGAAGATATATTTGAAGCAGTAAAACCCCTATTAAAAAAAGAAAATTTATTATTAAGAATGACAGACGAATTAGTCCAAATAGGTGAGAGATACTATATTAAAGCAACAGCAATAATAACAGACGGAACTGAAACAATAGAAAATACTTCTTATGCAAGAGAAGAAGAAACAAAAAAAGGTATGGACGGTTCACAAATAACAGGAGCAAGTTCTTCTTATGCAAGAAAATATGCTTTAAATGGACTATTCTTAATTGATGACGTAAAAGATAGTGATACAACTAATACTGGAGAGGGTAATAGTGAATTGGCTAGTGAAAAACAAATTGAAATATTAAGAAAGATATTCAAAACTGAAGAAACTTTAAAACAATTACTTGATAAGTATAAATTAGATAAATTAGAAGATATTAGTAAATCACTTGCTAGTGAAATCATTAAAAAGAATTTATCTAAGGAGGGAAAATAAATAAATGAATAAATTATTAAACTTTAAAATAACAAAAAAAGTAAAAGAATATGATAAATGGAATAATCAAGAAGTAGAAGTAGAAAAAGAAGTATATAATATACCAAAAATAGTAATATGTGGTGTGTTAACAATAATAATATTAATATTTATATTTGGAAGTTTAAGAACTATTAAATCTGGTCAAGTAGGAATTAGAGTAAGATTTGGAAAAGTTGTAAAAACTCAAATGAATGCTGGAGTTAATTTTAAAATTCCAGTAATCGAAAAAATAGTAAAAATGAATATACAAGTTCAAAAAGCAGAAATAGAAACAGAAAGTTCAAGTAAAGATTTACAATTAGTAAATATGAAATTAGCAGTTAATTATAAAATAGACGGAACCAAAGCAACAAAATTATATAAAAATGTTGGAACAAAATATGAAGATATAATATTACAACCAGCAATACAAGAAAGTGTAAAAGCAGTGACAAGTAAATATACTGCAGAAGAATTAATCACTAAAAGAAATGAAGTAAGTAATGAATGTATAAAGGAATTAGAAAATAAAGTAAAAAAATATGGGTTAATTATTGATAATTTTAATATCACTAATTTTAGTTTTAGTGAAGAATATAACAAAGCAATAGAAGAAAAACAAATTGCAGAACAAAAAGTTTTAACTGCAAAACAAGAATTAGAAAAAGCAAAAGTAGATGCTGAAAAAAAGATAGTTCAAGCAGAGGCAGAAAAACAAGCAAACGATTTAAAGCAATTAAGTTTAACAGATAATATTATAAAAGAAAAATTTATAGAAAAATGGAATGGAGAACTTCCAAAAGCAAGTGGTGGAACTTCAATATTTAATATTAATGAGTTATTAAAATAGGAGAATTAATATGAGTAAACCAACAAATCAAAATGTTTTAGTAGATAGACAATCCTATATAGGAGGTTCAGAAATTCCTAGTATTATGGGAATTAGTCCATTTAAAACTAGGTGGCAATTATTACAAGAAAAAGCAGGTATAATTGAGCCTGAAGTAGTAGATAATAAATTCGTTGATTATGGAAGTGAAATGGAAAAATATATAAGAGATTATGTAAACTTCTTAGACGAATATAGAGAAGATAATTTTGTTGAAGATACCCTAGTTGTAGAAGGTCCAATAATTGCTTCTCGTTGTAATGTTGACGGTAGAAATAGTGATACTATACTTGAAGTTAAAACAACTTCTCAAATACACGATAATTTAGACGATTATAAAGTGTATTTAGTTCAATTATTGTATTATATGTATAATTATGGTTATTCAAAAGGCAAACTAGCCGTATATGAAAGACCAGAAGATTTTAATACTGATTTTGACCCAGAACAACTAATGTTGTATAATGTTAATATAGAGGAGTATAGTGACCTAGTTGAAGATATTAAAAATGCAGTAAATGAATTTAGAGTTGACTTAGCAAAATTAAAAGAAAATAAAGAATTAGCAGAACAAGATTTTATTCCAGTAGAGATAGTTCATTATGCTAATGAAATTCAAATTATTGAAGATAGATTAAAAGTATTTAAACAATTAGAAAAAGAACAAGAAGAATTAAAAACAAAACTATATGAAAGTATGTTAGAAGCAGGAATAAAAACTTGGACTACACCGAACAATACAAAAATTACAGTTGTTGAGGAAATACCCTCTACTACTATAATTGAGGAAAAATTTGATGAAGAAACTTTTAAAAAAGAAAATGAAGAACAATATAATAAATATTTAAAACAAGTAGAAAAGAAAAAATCAGGTAAAAAAGGTTATGTAAGAATTAGTTTAGGGAAGGAGAAAGAAAATGAATAGAATTAATATTATTGGGAGAATTACTAAAGATATTGAATTAAAACAAACCGAAAGTGAAATAAAATATACTAGATTTAGTATAGCAGTTAGTAGAAACTACAAAAATGAAGGTGGAGAATATGATACTGATTTCTTTAATGTAGTTGCTTGGAGAAAAACTGCTGAGTTTATAAGTAATCATTTTAAAAAAGGAAGCAGAATAGCAATATCTGGTAAATTACAAACTAATAAATATACTGACAAAGAGGGAGTTGAAAGAACCTCAGTTGAAATAGTTGCTGAAGACGTAGATTTTATAGATAAAAAAGAAACTAACGAAGAACAAACTAAAGAAGCAAAAGTTGAAGAAAGTAATGATGACGTATTTAGTGAATTTGGAGATAGCATAGAAATTTCAAATGAAGAAATAGCGTTCTAAAAAAGGAGATAAAAATGGGCAAAGTTATAACATTAGAATTACCTTTAATTCCACCTACAATAAATAAATACATAGGTAGGTCTAACATTTGGGAATATCAAAGTGACAAAAAGAAAATTCATCAAGCCATAAGATTATTGACTTGTGGCAAGAGATATGGAATTGAAAAATGCAAAATGACAATTACATATTATTTTAAAGATAGAAGAAGACACGACCCTAGCAATTACGACAAATTTTTGCTAGACGGATTAGTTGAAGCAAATGTAATAATTGATGATAATTATAGTGTTATAACTGAGTTCACAACAAAAGGTGGTTATGACAAAGATAACCCTAGAACTGAAATAATAATTGAAATATTATAATGTATTAAAAATTGCCTAGTTCCATTCATACTAACCTGTTTATATTACTATATGTCGCGTGTTTGTTGGGTAATGAGTTTGGCACATTATTTTTAAAAAAGGAGAATAATATGATAGTAGCAGTAATAAGTATAATTTTAATAATTTTAATGTTAGGTTTTATAGGTTTTTGCCTTACAACCAACACATTAAAAAAAGAAGATAAAGAAGATTATTATGGGAGATTAAAATGAGAGAACAATTAGATATAAAAGATATGCAAATTAAAATGTTAGAAAATGAAATAAAAGAATTAAAAAAGCAAAAACAAGAAGCATTAGATTTTATTAATCAAGAATGTGTCTATGATAAACACTTAATGGGTTTCGCATTTGGTTTAAAACCAGGTCAAGTAAGAACTCTTGTATTAAAGTTAGGTGGTAGAGATGCAAATAATTAATTTATTATTAGGGTGGTTGCTGAAACCTGAATTACAATTAACTGTTTTAGATAGAATTATTGCAATAATAGAATTTTCTATAATATTTATAATAATTTTTGCAATTATAGGGAAAAAATGTAATAAATAAGGAGATAATTAATGCAAATATTTGATATAGTAGAAGAACTAGAAAAAGAAAGAAAAAAGAATAAAACATTAGAATATAAAGTTCAAGAATTAAATGCAGTTATAGAATATCAAAAAAATCAATTAAAAGAATATAAAGATATACAAAAAAAATTAAATCACGCAGAAACAACTGCATACAATAAAAATAAAATAATAAGTAAAATGCAAAAAAATATAATAAATAAAGCAATAGAATATATAGAAACACACATAATTGAAGATAGTGAATATGAAAACTATATGCAGTGTGAAAGAGAAGAAAAAAAAGAATTATTAGATATATTAAAAGGAGTTAAAAAATGAAATATATTATAAATTGTGGTGGTGAATATAAACATTTTGAAACACCTAAACATTTAATTGTTGTTAATGGTGAAAGAATAGTTGATAAAACTATTAGATTATTAAAAGAAAATGGTATTGAAGATATATATATTTCAAGTAATAACCCAATATTTGATACTTGTGGAGTTCCAAGATTAGAAAACAAAAATAATACATTTACTTCTAACGGTGAAGAATATACTGGTTTTTGGCTAGACGCATTTAAACCAATGAATGAACCTGTATGTTATATATTTGGTGACGTTTGTTTTACTAAAAATGCTATAAAAACAATAGTAGAAAATAATGATAAAGGAAATATATTATTTGGAACAAGCGACGCATTAAATGAACAACACGAAAATTGGGGTGAACCATTCGCTTATAAAGTAAATGATTATGAAACATTTTTTAAAGGAATAGAAGAAGTAAGAAAATTATATCAAGACGGAAAAATAAAAAGACACCCTATCGTATGGGAACTATATAGATACTTACATAACTTAGATATAAATATTCAATGTATAACTGAAGATTATGTATGTATTGATGACGGAACTATTGATATAGATAGTCCAG
>JAEIGA010001589.1_pt1 | contig 35579 bp, 29 predicted proteins | sample 9270691 | NCBI WGS metagenome assembly JAEIGA01 (sample SAMN17057246, study PRJNA624740) | gut metagenome | biome: biome; isolation source: fecal sample | host: Bos grunniens | place: China: Xizang | collected 2019
GTGAAGAACTCAGCATAGATAGCGTTCATTGCACCGAAATCTGCGATGTCTGCCAACAATACTGTAGTCTTTGCTACGTTATCAAATGTGTAGCCAGCCTCCTCGAGGATGTAACCGAGGTTTGTGAGTGCCTGACGAGTCTGTGCCTCTACGCCCTCTGCCATAACGCCTGTTGCGCCGTCGATGGGCAACTGACCAGAGATATAGAGTGTTGCATCGTGTGCGATAGCCTGTGAGTAGGGACCTACAGCCTTAGGAGCCTTGGGTGAAGCGATAACTTTTTTCATATCTTTATAAGTTTTAATTGATTTGTATTATCTTTGTTGCAAAGATAACGATAATTTGGAATAATATTATGAAACGCACGATTTTATTTTCACTTGCCCTTCTCTTTTCACTCATCCTTGCCGTAAGTTGCTGCGACTGCCGCAAGCGTAGCAAGCTCGAGAAGCCCCTTGTGGGCACCACATGGCAGCTGGTGCAGATAATGGGCTCGGAGGTGACTGCCGAGGGTGATAGTTACACCATCCTCTTCCATAACAACGGCACAGCAACGGGCGCAGGCGACTGCAACCGCTTCACCGCCACATACACCGTGACACCCTCGCGTGCGCTAACAATCGACAACCTCGGCTCTACACGCCGCTACTGCGAGAACCACATGGAGGAGAGTGCATACTACGATATGTTGGAGAGAGTCACCCACTACGAGATGGATGGCGAGAACATGATACTCCTAAGCAACGGCATGCTCGTAGGCATCATGCACGTCGTAGCCGCAGAGTAGCCTCTCAGCGCTTGATAGCAGCGAGCAGAGCATCCTGAAGGCCATCAATACGCCCATCGCAACCATATAGCGAGCGGGCAATATGGTAGTGTGCCATGTCGTGCTTGCGCTCAAAGGTCCTGATAGCAGCCTTAAGCAGAGCGTCGTCATCCGTAAGCACACCTCGCGGACAGAACATAGAGTCATCACCCTTGAGGTGAGGCTCAAACTCGTTACGCCTATATGCCATTGCCGCAAGCATAGTGCTTATAAGTGCAATGGAGAAGTCGTCAATACCCTTATCGAAACACCTGCCATTGCGCTGCGGATGGCTGAAGGCGGGCGTGCCCACCTCCTCGATATCGCTCTCGGTAAAACCAGGCACCCACGCAGCATCATAATCTATAAGGTGCATATCGCCCGTCGGCGCGACAACTATATTTCCAGGCTTGATATCGCCATGAGCGCGCGGTGCGCAGAGCATACCATACGCCATAATATCAAAGGCCTGCGAGAGACGACGATAGTCACTCTTTGGATTACGAAACATCTTATCGAGCGAAAGACCCTCTATCCATGGCATAGCAACCACATCTACAGTCTCAACGCCCCTCATCGAGTGTACCTCCGCCTCGTCGGGCAAATAGGCCATGCCATATATCGCAGAAGTATTACGTCTGCGGTGCGGATAGCACTTCAGAGACATCACCTCGTCACTACCACTATCCACACAACGACACACCACAGCATGATTACCCACGAAGATATCATCATGGGTAATAGGCTGTGGTGCAAGGCTCTTAAATGTGACACATGAGGTGCGAAACGCAGCCACCAAATCTAATAGTGTTGCCACATTAAGCGATATTCGTTACTCGATAACCTTCAAAAGCTCAACAAGCAACTTCCAGAACTTGTCAACAGTAGCGATCTCAAGACGCTCGGTTGGTGAGTGTACGCCGCGCAAGGTAGGACCAAACGACACCATCTCGAGGTGAGGATACTTCTCAAGGAAGAGACCACACTCCAAGCCAGCGTGGATAGCGCGCACCTTAGGCTCTGCATCGAAGAGACGACGGTAGCAATCTACAGAGGTCTTGAGCAACTGTGAGTCGGGATTAGGTGACCAGCCTGGGTAGCCGTCAGAGTGCTCAACATCGAAACCTGAGAGGTAGAATACCGACTCGATAGTCTGCGCTGCATAGAGCTTCGCACTCTCAACAGATGAACGCTGTGATGTAGTAACGGTAATTTTCTGCTCGTCGTGGTTGAACTTAACAGATGCGAGGTTTGAAGATGTCTCAACCAAACCTGGCATAGCGAATGACATAGCCAACACACCATTAGGAAGACCTACGATAGTGAGGAGCAAGTAGCAGAGGTCGTCGTTTGACATAACAACAGCAGGAGCCTTCTCCACATCCTCAACAGCAAAGCGCATATCGGGCTCAGTGTGCTTGAACTCCTCCATCAATGCCTGACCGAACTCCAGGTAACGCTCCTCGAAATCCTCCTTCGACTCTGTAGGCACACCTACGATGGCGTATGCCTCACGAGGAATAGCGTTGCGCAAGTTACCACCATTGAAGTCTGCAAGCACAAGCTGGAATGTGTCGATGGCGTTATAGAGGAAGCGAGCAAGGAGCTTGTTTGAGTTTGCACGACCCTTGTCGATATCGTCACCAGAGTGGCCACCCAACAAGTCACCTACCTCGAGGCGTACGAAGGTGTAGCCCTCGGGAGCCTCCTCGGTCTCGTACTGCATAGTAGCAACGGTGTCGATACCACCAGCGCAGCCGATGAACAACTCACCCTCATCCTCAGAGTCGAGGTTGATGAGATACTTACCTGTGAGCATGCCCTCGCCAAGGCCGAAAGCACCAGTAAGACCAGTCTCCTCGTCAACGGTGAAGAGTGCCTCGATTGCGGGGTGCTCCAACGACTCGTCGAGCAATACTGCCAACGCAGCAGCCATACCGATACCGCAGTCAGCACCAAGTGTTGTGCCCTCGGCATATACCCATCCATCCTTGATGAATGTGCGAATAGGGTCGTTCTCGAAGTCAAACTCAACGTCTGAACGCTTCTCGCACACCATATCCATGTGTGACTGGAGAATAACCGCGGGGCGGTTCTCATAGCCTGCAGTAGCCGCCTTGCGGATGACTACATTGCCAGTAGCGTCAGTCTCATGCTCGAAGCCATGCTTAACAGCGAACTCCTCGAGCCATGCAATAATCTTCTCCTCCTTCTTTGAGGGGCGGGGAACACGTGTGATGTCATCAAACTGCTCCCAAATAAGTTTGGGTTCCAACTCTCTAATTGTCATAGTAGTAGTTTTTTAAGTGTTATAATGTATTGTTATTAAATTCTATTTTTTCTCGCGCTCAAAGAGTGTTACGCCCTTGAGTAAGGGGTTGCGACGACCAAGCACAAGGCTCTCAACAACAAGCAGCAGGAGTGCCACGCCCAGGAACCACATATACTCCTCGTCGTACTCCTCGAAGTTGCGGTGCGAGAGCTGCGTGGTCTCCATCTTGTCCAGCTCGGCAACCACCTCATCAAGACCGAAACTTGAGTTTGTAGAACGGATGTAGATACCACCTGTTATCGAGGCGATCTCATCAAGAAGCTGCTCGTTGAGTTTCGTAACAACCATCTTGCCATCCTCATCCTCAATCATCTCGCCATTTATCTGGAGTGCTGTACCCTCGGGCGTACCGATGCCTATACAGCAGACGATAACACCCTCAGCCTTCGCACGCTCGGCAACGGCCAGGGCCATATCATCATGTGCCTCACCATCCGTGATAAGGATAATAACACGACTGCGCGTTGTTCGCGTATTGTTCGAGAAGGAGAGCAATGCCACCTCCAATGCCTCGCCGATATCGGTACCCTGATTTGCTATAAGCGAGGGCGAGAGACTGCGTAACTTCGACTCCGCCATCTTGTAGTCCGACGTAATGGGCAACAACACCTCCACATCATCGGCAAAGGCCACGATTCCCACATGATCCTCGGTCATGTGCTGCGTGAGCTGCTGTATTGCATGACGTGTGCGTGCCATACGGCTTGGCTTGGTATCCTCGGCAAGCATCGAATTAGAGACATCCACCGCAAGTACAATCTCTCGGCCCTTAGTCTCCACGCTACGCAGCTTGGAGCCTGTCTGAGGACGTGCTAGGGCAAGGATAGCGAAGCCCACGGCGAGAGCAAAGAGCGACACCTTGATCCAGCCGCGTACACCCGAACGCTCGGGCATGAGATCACGCAACGTAGCTGGATTACCAAAGCGACGCAGCTTGCGGTTTGCCCATAGGCGCGCCAACCAGTATGCCACGATGATCAATGGCACAGCAACCAAGAGCCAAAGTCTCTCGGGATATGCAAATTCAAATATGTTTGTTTCAGTCATCATCATCAAATTTTAAGGCAAGCGGTTGAGTATCCACTTATCCACAACAAACTCCACTGCCAGCAGCAACAGACCCAATACCACCCACATCAGGAACAACTCCTCGTAGGTCTGATAGTGCGTAACCTGCACCTTGCTCTTCTCGAGCGTGTTGATCTCGGCATATATCTCACGCAGAGCCTCATCGTTGACAGCACGATAGTATCTACCTCCCGTCATCGAAGCTATCTCCTCGAGCAGCTCCTCATCAATCTCCACATCTGCCATCACAGTAGTCTGATTGCCGAACATATCGACTGCGGGGTATGGCGCACGGCCACGCGTGCCGACACCGATGGTATATACCTTAACACCCATATCACGCGCTATCTCCGCCGCCATGATTGGCGATATCTGACCTCGGTTGTTTACACCATCCGTGAGCAGGATGATAACCTTCGACTTGGCACTACTCTCGCGCAAACGGTTGATTGCCGTAGCCAGACCATTACCTATGGCCGTGCCATCCTCCACCACGCCGCTGCGCAGGCGCGAAAGCATAGTCTCGACAGTCGCCTGATCAGATGTCAGAGGGGCCTGCGTGAAGGCCTCACCGGCAAATGCCACAACGGCGATGCGGTCGCCACGACGCTCCGCCACAAACTCCGCAGCGAGACGCTTTGCAGCCGTGAGGCGGTCGGGCTTGAAGTCGCGCGCAAGCATCGTACCCGAGATATCCATCGACAACACGATGTCTATACCCTCTGTCGTAGCCTCTCTCTCGTTGGTGACATTCACGGGACGCGCCAGGGCGATTATGAACATCGTCAGTGCAGCAAGACGCAACACGATGGGCAGTGGTCGCAACCAATAGCGCAATGTGCGGGGCACACGTCTACCACCTATGGCCGATACGGTGAGTGCGGCCTCACGTCGCGCCACGAAGATATAGTAGGCAGCAATGAGCGGCACTATTATGGCCAGCCACAATATGTGTGAATACAAAAATGTCATACTACCAATTCTTCTTTCCTGGGATTACAACGGCCTTTTTACCCTCGTTTAGCTTATCCTGCGTCTTATCCTCCTGCGCCTGAATAGCATCGAGCATACGCTCCTTCTCGCGACTCAGCTCCTGTGGCTGTGGGTTGCCATTCTGCTGCTTGTCGTCGCGCTGGTCATCCCTGTTGTCGTTGCCACCATTCTGCTGATCCTCCTGCTGGTCGTTCTGGTCGTTTTCGCCCTGATTATTTTGGTTATTCTGATTATTTTGGTTGTTATCACCACCATTGTTATCATTCTGATTGGGGTCCTCGTTGTTCTGATTGTTCTCTCCCCCACCATCCTGATTCTGGTTCTGATCCTGGTTTTGGTCCTGATTCTGATTCTGCTGCTGTTGCTGCATCGCACGCTTCTGGTCCACAATGCGTTTGGTGAGCACATAGTTATACTTAACCTCCTTGTCATCAGGATTCATACGCAACGACTCGCGGAACGAATTGAGTGCCGCCTCGTACTGCTGCTGCGTAAAGAGGCTTTCGCCGAGGTTTCGGTATATCTCGGCACGCTGCACATCCGTAAGCAACGTATCGGCTGCAATCTGTTCGTAATATACGTTCGAGGTCTTATAGTCAAGCGACTCATCCTCGGGCGTGTTGGTCTTGTACTGATAGAAGGCATTGGCACGATTGTAGAGCGCCTCATAGCTTGTCGAGTCATGGTCGAGAGCCTCGTTGTAGCGATTGTAGCTGCTACGATAGTTGCGCTTGTCGAACTGCTCGTTACCCTCACGTACCAGACCACGCTCCTTGTGATACTGCGCCACAGCGCGCTCTGGCATGGCCACGCCGAGAAGCATAAGGCATAGTGCGGTATATATGTAGCGATATAGTCTCATCAGTCTTCAATGTTTGTCTCGATATTTATATCATGCTTACCCTCGTAGCGCTCACCATCAACAAGCTTCGTATTCTCAACGAAGTAGAGCGCACGATTGATAGACTCCTCATTCTCCTCAGCCTCGGGCTCAGCCTTTGCAAACTTAACCATGTCGGCCGTGCGGAGGATTGTGATAAGGTCGGTGCGGCTTGCCGTTGGCATCTCCACATCGCGCAACGCCGCTATAATCTCATCCGAGGTCATCTCCAGTGCACCAATATCCCAGCGCCCCGAGATATAGGTACGCAAAATAGATGTCAGCGCTGTGTAGTAAGCCTTGACCTTGCCCTTCTGCCACAACTTGCGGTGTCCCAGCTCCACAAGAGCCTTGTTAGCCACAACGTGTGGAGGAATCTTCGGTGCAGGGCGCGGCATCACACTGCGGCTGCGTACGTGACGAATAATCAGCCATACGACGAGCCACATCAACAGTCCAAAGATAATCAATACAATAGCGCCGTAAGTTACATAATCCTTGATCTCGGCAAAGATAAATGGCAGGTCTTTCTGCGTAAAGAGACCCACATCGCGCAACTTCTCGCGCGCAGCGAGGCTGTCAACCTTCAGACCACTTGTCGCAGGGTCAAATGTCATAAATAGTGTGGTGTCAAGCTCCTCGTAGCTCTTAACATTAAGGCGCAACGTATCATGTGCAAAGAGCGTATCGGGCACATCGCGGTTCTTCTCAAAGTAGATAATCACAGGAACGATGGGTATCTCACCCGTCTCCATTGCCGCCATGCGATAACGCTTACGAAGGTGCAAACGACGCTCGTTCACCTTAAGCGTGTCGATAGGATAATCCTTGATAACCTCAAACACATCTTCGTTGTAGTCGGTATATGTGGACATCGACAACTTCGCACGATTGAGGCTGTCACGCTGCTCCTTGGTGAGCATCTTGCCATAGTATGGCGGAGCCCATAGCGTTGCTCTGTCCACCTCCACATCAATCGTATAGTCGAACTGATCACCCACCTCGATACTATCCCTTGACAGAGTACCGCTCACTATTGGTCGTTGTGCCGACGCATCCACGCCACACGCCACAACCATGGCAACCGCCATAAGCACTACCCTCAGGCTATTTATAAGTCGTTGTTTCATCGTTGCTTAAACATCTTTATAAGCTCCACAACATAGTCCTCGCCCGTAGCAACCTCTGCCACGTCGATACGATTTTGCTGCATGAGCGACTTCATCACGGCATTGCGCTCCTCGAAGTTCTCCTTCCAGAAGCGGCGCACGCTGCGCGACGAGGTATCGAGCCACTCCCTGCGACCCGTCTCGGCATCCTGCACCTCAACGATACCTACATTCGGCAACTCACCATCGCGCTCATCATAGACCTTGATTGCCATGATATCGTGCTTCGACGATGCAATCTTCAGCGCGTCATCAAGCTTCGTCATATCGCTCTCGGCATTGATAAGGTCCGAAAGCAGGAAGCACGTTGCACGCTTCTTGTTTACACCAACAAGATAGCGCAAGGCCTCTGAGATATTGGTGGATGTGCCCGTAGGCTCGAAACCGACAAGCTCGCGGATAATCATCATGACGTGCGCACGACCCTTCTTCGGAGGGATGAACTTCTCGACCTTGTCGGAGAAGAGTATGCAGCCAATCTTGTCGTTGTTCTTAGCGGCTGAGAAGGCCAGTGTTGCAGCTATCTCCGTAATCACATTCTTCTTTGTGAGCTCCTTCGAGCCGAACATTCGCGAGGGCGAGACATCGACAATAAGCATCATCGTCAACTCGCGCTCCTCCTCAAAGACCTTGACATGGGTGCGTTCCGAGCGTGCTGTGACGTTCCAGTCGATATCGCGCACATCATCGCCGATGCGATACTCCCTCACCTCCGCGAACGACATACCACGACCACGGAAGGCAGAGTGGTACTTACCCGCGAAGATATCGTCGGAGAGTCCGCGCGTCTTAATCTCAATTTGGCGTACGCGCTTGAGTATGTCTTGCTCGGTAAGGTGCATTAGGGTACAATAACGTTGTTGAGAATATCGGTAATAATCTGCTCTGAGGTGATGTTGTTGGCCTCCGCCTCGTAGGTAAGGCCTATGCGGTGGCGCAATACATCGTGGCACACGGCGCGCACATCCTCGGGGATGACATAGCCGCGACGCTGGATAAAGGCATAGGCACGCGCCGCCTTTGCCAAGGCGATAGAGGCACGTGGTGAACCACCATAGGCGATGAGCGACTGAAGATGACCCAAGTGGTACTCCGCAGGCTCGCGTGTGGCGAAGATGATGTCGATAATATACTTCTCAATCTTCTCATCCATGTAAACCTTATTGACAATCTCACGGGCGCGCATGATGTCCTCGGGCGACACCACCTTGCTGATCTCGGGCATGCCGGCACCAGAGATGTTGAGACGCACAATCTCCAGCTCCTCGGTGCGCTTGGGGTATGAAATCTTTGCCTTGAGCATAAATCGATCTACCTGCGCCTCAGGCAATGGGTATGTACCCTCCTGCTCCAAGGGGTTCTGCGTTGCCAACACAAGGAAGGGCTGGGGGAGTGGATATGTCGTGTCACCAATAGTCACCTGCTTCTCCTGCATAGCCTCCAAAAGTGCTGACTGCACCTTCGCAGGCGAGCGATTGATCTCATCTGCGAGGATGAAGTTGGCAAAAATAGGACCGCGCTTCACGGAAAACTCCTCGTTACGCTGCGAGTAGATGAGCGTACCGATAAGGTCGGCAGGGAGCAGATCGGGAGTAAACTGAATACGTGCGAACTTAGCATCCACGGCCTTAGAGAGCGTGGTAATAGCCAAAGTCTTGGCCAAACCTGGCACACCCTCCAACAAGATGTGACCATCAGACAAAAGACCGATGAGCAACGTATCTACGAGGTGCTGCTGACCGATGATTACACGCGAAATCTCCTTGCGCAAGGTGTCAACGAATATCGACTCCTCCTGAATCTGAGCATTGAGTTCTTTGATATTAACTACTTCGTTCATTGTATTATCTCTTATTTTAAATTCTCAAACATCGATGGTTTGTGTATGACCAAAACGCAGTCAACACTCCAAATATTGCAAAGTTATAAAATTTATCGTAAAATTATTCCGCTTCGTCGGCATAATGGCGGATACCCAACACAGGATACTCCATGGCGACAGTCTCGTACACCGATGGAGCCTCGACATGTCGTGTTGTTGCAGGCTCATCGCCCGTGATGGATGCTATGGCAACCTTGAGAGCGAGGTCGTTCTGCTCATCGCCCCAATCGCAACGTGGCATGGGGTAGTTATCATCGTGAAGACCATATCCGTTATTCTCGTCATTGAGATTGACATCAGGCACTATGCCCTCACCCCAGTCACCGCAACCCTTGGCATCGAAACACATAAACGTAATGGGTGCAAACTCGATATATTTGCCACTGATATTCTTGCGTGTGACATCCATACCGCAGTTTTTACCCTCTGTCTGTGAGCCGATTAGCGTTACGGGCACATCGAGGCCACGCAGACCCATCACCACAAGCTCCGAGGCAGATGCCGAATAGTTAGAGCATATCACCGTCAGCTTGTCGAGGCTGAAGACAGAACCTGTCTCCGTCAGGTTATATACCGACGACTGCTGCGTTCTCACATTATTGGGGTTGCGCTCAAGCCTGCAGAATATGCCACCCTCAAGTCGCTGAGGCATGAGTGCCGAGCATAGCACAACGGCAGAATTCACGGAGCCACCGCGATTTATTCTGAGGTCAAGCACCACCTCCTGTGCACCCTCCGCGGCAAGCGTCTGAAGTGCGCTAAGCAGCTCCTCGTCATACTCATAATCAAAACTTATGTAGGCAAGATAGCCAATCTTCTTACCTCCCGCATCTATCACCCTGCTGTGAGCCACAGGACTTGCATCGTAGGGAGACCTTGTAAGAGTAACATCGAAACTCTCCTTTGTCGTTTGGCGCTTGATGGAGAGCTTCATGCTCTGCCTGGTATTGGCCTGTATTGCCGTAAAATGACCTGCGTAGTTTTTGTTTGTTATATGTCCGCCATCCACCTTTGTAACAAAATCACCGCGCTTAATGCCCGCTTTGTCTGCTGGAGAATCTGGATATACATGATCGACAATGAAATAGTAGTAGCTCTTTTCGCTATTGCCGTAAACTATCGTATAGTGAAGAACAACTCCTAATCCCGACTCCTCTGCTCGCGTGGATGACTTATACTCCGTGATATATGAGTAGAACGAACGTTGGCCATTATCATTCACATAGCCATCGTCCATATTTGTTTCAAGCTGATTGAGTGACGACGCGAGATACTCGTTCCACTTTTTATACTCACGGTCGAAGAGATAGCTCTTCTGTTTTACTTCATCGAGCCAATAGTACTCCTGCTCAAGACGCTGGTCAATGTAGGCAATAACATCCCTGTCCACCTGTGTATTCTGGCTGAAACTTGGATAATCGAAACCTGGATATGAGGGCGAAGTGCACGCCACAACAAGCACAGCTAAAAGTATAGTAATAATTCGTTTCATATCACTTTGTTACTCTATTGTCATTGAAATATTTGCAATACTCTGTTATGCCACACGCCTCGCACTTGGGCTTACGCGCCATGCACACATAACGACCATGAAGAATCAGCCAGTGGTGCGCGATGGGAAGCAACTCCTTGGGGAACCCCTTTTCAAGCTGGCGCTCTGTGGCAAGTGGAGTCTTGGCATTACGGCTGAGGCCTATGCGCGCCGCAACACGAAAGACGTGGGTATCGACAGGCATAACCTCCCTGCCCCACAGCACTGCACCCACAACATTTGCGGTCTTGCGACCCACACCCTGCAACGATTGCAGGTCATCGGGATCGGTGGGCACTTCGCCACCAAACTTCTCGACTATCTGGCGCGAGAGTGCAGCAAGGTGCTTCGCCTTGTTATTAGGGTACGATATGCTCTTTATGTATTCGTAAATCTCCTCCACCGAGGCCTTCGACATCGCCTTGGCATTGGGGTATGCCTCAAACAGTGAGGGTGTAGTGAGGTTCACGCGCTTGTCGGTGCACTGTGCCGAGAGCACAACGGCCACCAACAACTCAAACGGATTGCGAAAATCAAGCTCGCTCTCCGCCGTGGGCATAGCCACAGAGAAGTACTCTATAACACCTCTATATCGCTCCTTTGTAGTCATTGCTATCGCTTTGTTTTGCGCCACATACGCCAAAATATCTTCTTGGCAAAGAGTCCGTATGAGGCTATATTTTTCACTAATGGCTGATACTCCTTGACATCTCTTCTCCAGCGTCTGATGTACTCGCCCACACCACCATTATATGACAACACCCACAGCGCGGTGTTATGCTTTGTGGTGAGCAGCTCGTGGCGCATCTTCGAGTCGTTATATCGCTCGTCGTACCAGAGGCTGATGTTATAAAGCGAGTCCACAAACTCTATCTTTCGGCGGTAGTCGGGGTTGTGACTCACGCTGTATGTAAGCACGCGGTGTACCGACATTGGGCAGTCGATAGCCATATATCGGCTGTTGGCAGCAAACCACAGCCACATAGGCAGGTCATCCGTTAGCCACTCTGGGTGCTCCGCAGGGCGTATCTCCTCGTAGTAGCGCTCCACCAGTTCCTTGCGCGCTACAACGGTGCAATTCTCCGCGGGGTTACGCCTGAGCATCGCCTCGAGAGTTGTCTCGCACTCTCCCTCGGGGTACATAGTCAAGGTGCCATTCTCGTCCACACGCTCCGAGCGACCATAGCACATGCCGACATCGGGGTTAGCCTCCAGGAGGTCTACCTGCATCTGCAACTTCTTGCGATGGGTGAAGTAGTCGTCACCATCGAGCATGGCTATATAGCGACCATGTGCCGCAGCAATGGTACGACGATAATTCTCTCTCCAACCCACATTACTCTCCGAGCGAACAATGCGTATCGCCTCGGGGTACTGCGACTGGTAATCCAGCACGATGTTGAGCGTGCGGTCGGTGCTGCAATCCTCGCCAATGACAATCTCAATGGGGAAGTCGGTCTGCTGGCGCAGCACGCTCTCTATCGCTGTGGCGATATATCGTTCATGGTTGTAGGTGGTCATGACCACCGAAAGCATCACCTCACGCATAACACACTACAATTTAGTAAGTTTAGCAAAATTTGCAAGCAGAGTCTTCGAGCCGTAGGTATCGAACGTTATAGATACCTTGTGGTCGGTTGCAAGAGGCTCTACGTGCTCCACCCTGCCGGCGCCAAACTTGGGGTGTGACACTCGATCACCAACCTTATAAGCACAGTCGCCGAGTGTTGAGGCTGCACCATCACGATGCACACCCACAGAGCGCATGCCTGCACGAGCAGGGTCGATGGGAGGCGGCGTGTTTACAACCTCAGGGCGGGGGCGCTCACTGCGACCTGCACCACCTGGGCGAGCATTACCTCCTCCATAGCGACTTTTGAGCGACTCAAACTTGGGACGCGCACCCTCACTATCGCCAAGGGCACACTCCCAGCGGTTGCGGCCCGAGAGCTCCTCGATGTCGAAGTTAGCATCGAGATATTCTGAGTCTATCTCCTTGAGGAAGCGGCTGGGCGATGTGTTCTCGGTCTTACCCCACACACGTCGCATCTCCGAGAAGGTGAGCATAAGACCCTTCTTAGCGCGCGTAATGGCCACATACATCAATCGGCGCTCCTCCTCAAGATCGGCCAACGACTCCGCCGAACGACTTGACGGGAAGAGACTCTCCTCCATACCCACGATATATACATAGTCATACTCCAAGCCCTTTGCCGAGTGTACGGTCATAAGCGTAACCTTGTTGCCGTCATCCTCGGTGTCCTGGTCGTTTTGAAGCATCATATTCTGCATCCACTCATCAATCGAGGGCGTGTAGTTCTCCTCACGCAGGCCATCCTCCATCTCGCGGTTGCACTCATCCTCATACGAGCTCATCATAGCCAGAAGCTGGTCGAGGTAATCCTTTGCCGTATCGTTCTCGGGCTTCTTCTCGGCCTCCAGAGCGTGCAGTATTCCCGAACGCGCCATTACCTCCTTGGCGAAGTCGCAGACACCCATCTCGGTGCGCAGTGCCGAGAGCTCGTTGATAAGACGCACAAAGTCTCCCACCTTGCGCACCACAACCTTCTCAACCTGCTCCATGGGCGCGGTAGATGAGACGAGTTCGTGCACGGCGTGCCACATGGATGTACCCTTTTGTGCGGCAATCTCCGCGATGCGGGCTATTGTTGTGTCGCCGATACCTCGCGCGGGGTAGTTCACAATGCGCTTGAACGACTCGTCGTCGTTGGGGTTGAGTATGACGCTGAAGTAGGCAATAAGGTTGCGCACATCCTTATGCTCCAACAGCGACATGCCCTTATAGACACGGTAGGGGATGCCCCTGCGTGCAAGTGCCGACTCGAAGAGGCCGTGCTGCTTGTTGGTGCGGTACAGGATTGCGAAGTCACTCCACTGGGCTCCCTCACGCGCCTTGTTCTTGATGTCCATGGCCACCTCAACAGGCTCGTAACTGTCCTCCAATACGCGGACAAGTGATATCTTATCACCCATAGCCGCTGCCGAGAAACACTTCTTATCCAGGCGGCGCGAGTTATTCTTTATGAGCGAGTTTGCAGCCTCGACGATGGTCTGCGTAGAGCGGTAGTTCTGCTCCAATTTATAGACCTTCGCAGAGGGGTAATCTCTCTGGAACGAGAGGATGTTCTCGATCTTCGCACCTCGGAAGGCGTAGATACTCTGGGCATCGTCACCCACAACACAGACATTCGAGTGCTTCAACGCCAGGCGACGCACGATGATATACTGCGCCATGTTGGTATCCTGATACTCATCGACCAAGAGATATTTGAATTTGTCCTGATACTGCTCCAGCACCTCGGGGGCATCGCGCAGGAGGATGTTGGTCTGCAACAAGAGGTCGTCGAAGTCCATAGCGCCATTGCGCTTGCAGCGTATGCAGTACTCGTTGTATATGTCGCCAATCTCGGGCATCTTGGCCTCGCGGTCCTCGGCGACAATAGTGGCGTTGGCGATGTAGGCACCAGGCGTGATAAGGCAGTTCTTCGCCATAGAGATGCGTGCCGCGACATTCTGCGGCTTGTAGCGCTCCTCGTTGAGGTTCTTATCCTTGATGATAGCCTTGATGAGGTTCTTGACATCGCTCGGCTCGTAGATTGTGTAGCTCGACGTGTAGCCTATGCGCTCGGCATTCTCCCTCAGCAGGCGGGCAAATACCGAGTGGAAGGTACCCATGCGAATGAAGCGCGCCTTGGGGCCAACCAACTTTTCGATACGCTCACGCATCTCGCGTGCCGCCTTGTTGGTAAACGTAAGAGCGAGGATGGATGAGGGGTCAACGCCCTGCGCAAGCATATAGGCGATGCGCGTGGTCAGTACGCGCGTCTTGCCCGAGCCTGCACCCGCAATGATGAGCGTGGGGCCATCGTAGTTCACAACAGCCTCGCGCTGCACAGCGCTCAAACCCTCCAATATATTATTATCTTGACTCATTGTAGTAGTAGCATTTACATTCCATAAATTAATACACCCGCAACGCCCGACAACACGATGAGCAGTATTGGGTTTACCTTACGTGCCGAGGCGAGGAGCACAACGGCAAAAATCACCCAGCTCCAGCCGTCGATAAAGCTGCGGCCATCAGCCGAGTGGGGGAAGATAAGCAGCAACGCCGCAGAGATAATCATGCCCACAACAACAGGCTTCATGCCGCCCACAACACTCTTTACGTAGATGTTGTCGTGGAGTTTCAAAAAGAAGCGCGTGATAAGCATCATTATCGTGAGCGCAGGGAGGCACACAGCAATCGTAGCCACAACAGAGCCACACACGCCTGCAACCTCGTAGCCGATATAGGTGGCGGAGTTGATAGCGATAGGTCCTGGGGTCATCTGCGACACAGCTACGATGTCGGCAAACTCGGCATTCGTGAGCCAGCCGTTACGCTCCACAATCTCGCTATGTATGAGCGAGAGCATGGCGTAGCCGCCACCAAAGCCAAAGAAGCCTATCTTCAGGTAACTCACGAAGAGTTGTATCAGCACTCCCATCATAGTTTAGCCCTCCTTCCTGTGCTTGCGGCGTAGAGAGCACCGCACAAAGCACCGCCAATAAGAAACCATACGGGCGAGATGCCGAAGTACCACACCAACAAAGCCGTTGCCAAAGCCACGGCGACCATCCACCAGCGCATGCCCTTCGTGAGGCCCACGATGGGGGCGACGATGAGTGCCACGACAGCGGGACGCATACCCTTAAACGCAGCATCTACCCAGTGGTTGTGACGCACATTGGCGAAAAACATCGCCACAAGCAGGATTATGACAAACGAAGGCAACACAACACCAAATACCGCCGCCAGCGAACCGAGATACTTGCGCTGTTTATATCCCACAAAGACCGCCGTATTGAGCGATATAGGTCCTGGGGCAGCCTGTGCAAGGGTGAGCAAATCCGAAAACTCCTTCTCGGTGAGCCACCTCTTGCGGTTGATAACCTCATGCTGAATAAGGGGTATCATGGCGTAGCCGCCACCAAAGGTGAAGGCGCCAATCTTCAAAAAAGACCACACTATTTCAAGCAACTCCCTCATACGATGTTACCTCCTGAAGCGGTAGTATGTACCAAAGGGTATCTGCTTCTTTGAGCCATCCTCGAAGTAGAGTTCGCCCATCTGCTCCTGCTTGGGAGTACCAAAGGCCTGATGCACAGCCGTGCGTGCCAGCATCGACGACAGACCCATAGAGTACAAATTCAATACGAGGAAGGCGTTCTCACCCTCGAGCAACTGCGCACAACACTCCAGCATGTGGCAGATGTCGCTCTCCAGCACCCACTTCTCGCCATTGGCACCACGACCATAGGCGGGAGGGTCGAGGATGATGCCATGATACTTATTGCCACGGCGCACCTCGCGCTCCACAAATTTTGTGGCATCCTCAACAATCCAGCGCACGCCATCCAAGCCCGACGACTCCATATTCTCGCGCGACCACGTCACGACCTGCTTAACCGAGTCAACATGGGTAACATCCGCACCCGCAGCGCGTGCCGCAAGTGTAGCACCTCCCGTATATGCAAAGAGATTCAATACTTTGGGGCGGTCAATGCCAACCTTATCGCGTAACTCGTGGATGGTGTCGTAGATAAACTCCCAGTTTGCCGCCTGCTCGGGGAAGATGCCGACATGCTTGAACGAGGTGAGTGCCAAGCGCATGCTGAGGTGCATATCCTTATAGTCGAAGCGCACCGTCCAGCGTGAGGGCATCTCGGGTTTCAACTTCCACTCACCACGCTCCTCACTCTTCGAGTCGCGGAGGAATGAGGCATCGGCCTTGAGCCACTCACGACTGTCAAGGCTCTTGCGCCATATAGCCTGTGGCTCGGGGCGGCGCACAACGTAGCGACCAAAACGCTCCAACTTCTCGCCCTCGCCCGTGTCGAGGAGTTCATAATCGGGGATATGGGGTGTTAATTGCTTAATCATAGTAGAGATTATCTTCTGTTTTCATTGTTTGTACAATCTATGAGCGACATGCGGCACTTTGCGCAGTCGAAGTCGAGGCGATAGCGGTGGCGGCCATGCTCGATGTATAGTCTGTCGCGCAGTTTGCTGCCCTTTTTGAGGCACTCGCCAATCTCGCGACGTATGCAGTAGCTCGACTCCATGACGCGCTCACCAAGGGTTGTAGCCCATAGGTCGAGACCATCGACGATATGCTCCACGCCATGCTTGGTGTAGAAGCGGCGCGAGAGCGAGTTTACAACATTGTACTCCGCACCGAGCCTCTGAATGGGGAAGCATGCCTCGCCACTATCTGTGCGTATGTCGTGCTCCATGGTGCGCATCATGCGCTTCGCCGCCAACATAGACAACGCCTCACGGCGCACCTCGGCTAGCATCTTCGCCGTAGCGAACCACTCGGCACCCTCGACGACAACGCGCGTAACTCGGAAGATGCTATCGCCACTCTTAGCCATCTGTTCTTCAGCCACAGAGCGCATCTTCTCGACGCTCTTAGCCGCATCCAGAGCCACACCGCGCTCCACAGTCACGCTGAAGCCCTCCTCGTCGGTATATGTGACACCTATACCCTCGGCAGTCAGCGTCACGCGACACTCTGCATCGACAGCACGGCGTGTGCGGCTGCGCTCAACAGCCTGTGTGAAGCGATGATCGTAGTTGCGATATACCTCCATGCCCGCCTTGATGCCATCCATGCGGTTGGGCTCTATGGTGTTACCCTCAACGCGGTTGACATTTGTGCCCACGATACCCTCGGGCGTTATGACACAGATGCCGTCACCAGCACCCAAGGCCACCTTGCCCACGAGTTTGAAGTCGCGCTTCGACGTTGTAGCCACGCAGCCCACATACTCACCCACAGCCTTGGGCGTGAGGAACGAGGCAACACCCGCACGCTTGCCCGAGAACATATACTCGCCACCGTCGCGCGTAAAGCTCTTTTTGGGGTCGGGCTCGAACTCTATCTCGGAGCGACCCACCGAGGCACGCACACAATCGGGGCGCACAGCTAAGGCCTCGTCAATCTTACGGCGGTAGTAGCTAACAACGTTCTTGATGTAGTTGTCATCCTTTAGTCGGCCCTCTATCTTGAACGACACAACGCCCGCATCAATGAGGTCGCCGATACGCTCCGAGAGGTCGAAATCCTTGACCGAGAGCAGATGTTTTCCGCTTATTAGCTTCTCACCGCGCTCCGTAACGAGGTCGTATGTAAGACGACAGGGCTGCGAGCACTCACCACGGTTGCCCGAGCGTGAGGACTGCGAACGCGACAGGTAGCAGCGGCCACTATGTCCCACACATATAGCGCCATGGATGAAGCACTCGAGGTCCACCTCCGTAGCCGCGCGTATAGCTTTTATCTCATCCAGTGACAACGCTCGCTCCAAAATGACGCGCGAGAAACCACTATGCTCCAAGAACTTAGCACCCTCGGGGGTCATGTTGCAAACCTGTGTTGAGGCGTGCAACTCCACGGGGAGGTTCATCTCGCGGTAGGCCATATCCTGCACGATAAGGGCATCCACGCCTATGGCTATGAGTCGGCGCGCCAACGCCTCGGCCTCCTTGAGTTCGCGCTCATAGAGGATGGTGTTGAGCGTCACGAAGACCTTAACGCCGAAGAGGTGTGCATAGTCCACCACGCGGGCGATGTCGTCGGTAGTGTTCGTAGCACCACGGCGTGCTCCAAAGCTCTCGGCGCCAATATATAACGCATCGGCACCGCAGTCGATAGCGGCAATAGCGGCATCGTAGTTGCGGGCGGGGGATAACAGCTCGATATATCTCTTTTTCTCGGTCATCATTTACATGTGTATATAATCGCACAAAGGTATAAAAAAAATCGTAGATACGAGGAGCAATATTATAAAATAATATTACATCGCGCAGAAAAAAGAAAAATTAGTAATTTATAATGTGTTTTTTTGCACGAGGCAGTACAACATTATCAATAAAATTGTATCTTTGTCATTTGAAAGAGAAAATAACCAATTTACAGAACATTCCTATATGCTTACACTCAAGCAATTACGAGAGAATAAAGAGGAGGCTATTCGCCGCCTTCAGAAGAAGGGTGTGGACGCTGCACCCATCATCGCACGCATCGAGGAACTCGACGACAAGCGTAAGGCATTGCAGGTAGAGCTCGACAACTGCCTCGCAGCACAGAATGCCGCAGCAAAGCAGATTGGCGCACTCATGGGCAAGGGCGAGAAGGAGGCTGCCGAGGCTAAGAAGGCTGAGGTCGCAGGCCTCAAGACTCGCTCAAACGAGCTCAAGGAGGAGGCTGACCGCGTAGCCGAGGAGCTCCAAAACGAGATCGTCCTACTGCCCAATATGCCAGCGGAGATTGTTCCCGAGGGTCGCACAGCAGAGGATAACGTCGTTGTAAAGCTCGTGGAGCGCGAGAGCAAAATCTCGGGCGAGGCACTACCCCACTGGGAGTTGGCGAAGAAGTATGACATCATCGACTTCGACCTCGGCGTGAAGCTCACAGGCGCAGGCTTCCCCGTATATAAGGGTAAGGGCGCACGCCTCCAGCGCGCACTCATCAACTACTTCCTCGACTGCAACACAGCAGCTGGTTATCAGGAGGTTGAGCCTCCAATCATGGTGAACGAGGCTTCGGGCTTCGGCACAGGCCAGTTGCCCGACAAGGAGGGTCAGATGTACCACGCCACAGCAGATGGTTACTACCTCGTGCCCACTGCCGAGGTTCCCGTTACGAACATCTTCCGCGATGTAATCCTCGAGCAGAGCGAGTTGCCCGTAAAGATGACTGCCTACACCCCATGTTTCCGTCGCGAGGCGGGCTCATACGGCAAGGATGTGCGCGGCCTTAACCGCCTCCACCAGTTCGACAAGGTGGAGATCGTGCAGGTGGCACACCCCGACAACTCATACGAGGCTCTCGACGCTATGGTTGCGCATGTTGAGTCTATCGTGGCATCGTTGGGTCTCCCCTACCGCATCTTGCGTCTCTGTGGTGGCGACATGTCGTTCACCTCGGCACTCACCTACGACTTCGAGGTATATTCTGAGGCACAGCAACGCTGGTTGGAGGTATCATCAGTATCGAACTTCGAGTCGTTCCAGGCTAACCGCCTCAAGTTGCGCTACCGCGATGACAACCGCAAAACACAGTTGGCACACACACTAAATGGCTCGTCTCTTGCATTGCCACGTATCGTAGCGGCACTGTTGGAGAACAACCAGACTGAGGAGGGAATTCGCATTCCTGATGCATTAATTCCCTACACAGGCTTTGAATTTATAAAATAATGTGTATATTTGCACGAGATTATTGAATTATTCAAGAAACACTCATTAAAAACTAAGTAATATGGCTTACAAAATTTCAGATTCTTGCGTTGCATGTGGTACATGTATCGACGAGTGCCCAGTTGAGGCAATTTCAGCAGGTGACATCTATGTAATCGACTCTTCAAAGTGCATCGACTGCGGTACTTGCGCAGGCGTATGTCCTTCTGAGGCTATTGCTCCTGAGGCATAATCAACCTCTGAAATAGAGATTACCAGGGCTGTCGTTTGGCAGCCCTATTTTTTTTAATGAGAAATTGGTAACTGCAAATTATTATGACTTATCCACTACGAAGTGTTATAATCATAGGTGCTACCTCGGGCATTGGTCGTGCCGTGGTCGAGCGTCTCGCTAACGAGGGTGTGCGCATAGGCATCGCAGGCAGGCGCGAAGAGCGTCTCAAAGAGTTACAGCAACGCTTTGGTGCTGAACGTATTAAATACTGCGTCATGGATGTCACCAAGGCATCTGCCACCGAGGCTCTCGACGCGCTTATTGATGAGGTTGGCGCACCCGATGCACTACTCTTCGCCTCGGGCATAGGCAAGCAAAATCCCACGCTCGACGAGACCATGGAGCTACGCACCGTGGAGACCAACTGCATGGGTATGGTGCGCATCGTAGACCACTTCATCAACTATGTGAAGCGCACTCCCGCCTACAACAAAGAGCATAAGGCGCACATCGCCGTCATCACCTCCGTAGCAGGTACCATGGGCATGGGCCCCGCACCTGCATACTCGGCAACAAAGAGCATGCAGAGCGCCTACCTTGTCGCCCTTGCGCAGCACGCACGCATGCAGCGAATCCCCATCAGCGTGGGCGACATACGCCCCGGCTTTGTCGCCACCGAGATTCTCAACCCAGAGAAGCGTTATCCCATGCTTATGAGCGTTGAGCGTGCAGCAATGTTCGTGGCACGTTCACTCCGCCGCCACGAGCGCATCACGATATTTGACTGGCGTTACAAGTTTATTGTCGGCTTCTGGCGCTGCATTCCCCGTTGCCTCTGGGAGCGCCTCACCATAGTACGAAACTAAAAAAAGGAGCGACTAATATATATTAGCCACCCCTCCCTATTATAATAGGTTGAATAAAAAGATGTAGTTTTAGGCTTGCGAAGCCCGAAAAAGCGGAGTTTACTTATGCGTAAATGAGCATTTTGAGGGCGAGCGTAACGACAAAATACACTTTTTATTCGGCCTATTTCACCGCCTTGACTTTGTATCCACAGGCCTTAAGCAGTTCCAGGACTCCATCCTCACCGGGCAGGTGACCAGCACCAACAACAAACAACGTGGGCTTCGCCACCATAATCTCGGGCATAGCCTCCACCCAGCGGCGGTTGCGGTCGGTAATCATCTCAGCAAACTCCTCGGGGGTCATCTCGCCAGTCTCGACACTATTAATAGTGAGCGCGTGTATGCCCTCCATGTCGAACGAGAAGTAGGCCTCGGTCATCGCCTGCATCTCCGCAAGCATAGCCTCCTTGTCATCGACTAATTTGAGCAACGCCTCGCGCTCCTCCTCGTCAGTGCTCTCACCATAGAGCAACTCCATCTGGAACTCCACACTCTCGAAGCCTCCAACGGCCAAGCCACGCTTGTGTGCCTCTTTTTGGAAGTAGTTATCAATGAGGTCGTTAGGATTGAAGTTAGGCGTAATCTTCATAAACTCAAGCAGTCCGAGTTGCATGGCCAACACCGAGGGGCGCATACGACCCAACTGCTCACGGAGCATAGGGTGGCTGAGGTCTAAGCCCATCGCGCCACGCACATAGGCGTTGATGCGCTCCATCTCCTCTGCCGAGAACATATCGTCGATATACCTACCCTCGGGGAGCATCATAGCCTCCATCATCGCTATCTGCTCCGACTGTGCATCAAGCATATCTACCTCACCATAGACCTGCTCCACAGCGGCAAAAGCATCCGTCATGCCCTTAATCTCATCAGCAAAGGATGCTGGGGCAAGATGGTAGGTACCAACGATATACGATGACTCTTTGAGTCCGTTGCCCGAAATTTTGTAGAGCAACTGCGCATTGGCACTGCCGTAGAAGGCGAGCGCCAAAAATAGTGTACTGAAAAACTTTCTCATAGTTGTAGGTTGTATTATTTTATTCTCACAAAGCGCAATGAGTGAGGCGTTGTCTGCTTGATTACGATGCGCTCGTCGAAGGCATACTGGTGGTATAGCTCCTCGTTGTAGTAGCGTATGGTCACAAGCACCACATCCTCCTGCTTCTCCACGTCGAAGCCATCAGCCATAAGCTCCGAGATAGCCTCGTCAATATGCCACGAAGCATCCACAGCTATGTAGAGGTCAACAGCCGAATTATGCACAAGATTGATGCGTATGCGGTGGCTGTCGAAAGTGGCGAAGAGACGTGCGAACTTCTCCTCAAGCACGAAGGACAAGTCACGCGAGTGCAGCTTCAAGAGCACCTGGTTCTCCTTGTGTATCATGATGGGCTCGTAGGCACGCTCCACATCACCCGTAATCACCGAGCCCTTGGCATGCTTATCGCCAAAGGGGCGCACATAGAGAGGTATGTTCTTCTGCTGTAGTGGCTTGATGGTCTTGGGGTGGATAATCTGCGCACCGCTGTATGCCATCTCAATGGTATCCATGTAGTTCAGACGCTCAATCTTCTTGGCATCGGGGAACTTCTTGGGGTCGGCATTTAGGATGCCATCCACATCCTTCCACACGCTCATAGACTCCGCATCGAGAACATTCGCCACGATGGCTGCCGAGTAGTCCGAGCCCTCACGACCGAGTGTCGTTGTTGTGCCATCTGGAGCACCGCCAATAAAGCCCTGACCCACGAATACACTCACGGGACTGTCGGCAATCTCGCGCTTGAGGCGCACCGCCGTAGCCTCGAGGTTTACGTTGGCATCCTTGTGGCGCTGCTCGGTGAGGAAGGCACGACGCATATCCACCCAGCGGTTCGCCACGCCATGGCCATTGAGGTAGTTCGAGATGATTGTCGTAGATACCAGCTCGCCAAAGGCTACGATGGTGTCATACCACAACTCGGCATCCGAGGCACGATAGACGGTGTTACGCACGATGTTACGCAGCTGCCCGAAGAGCGAGTCCACCTGGTCAATGGTGATGTCGGCACCCATAAGGTCGTCGATAATGGTACGATGATAGGCGTAGCTCTCGTCGATACGGCTCATTGCCAACGCCTCGTCGCCCTGCTGCATAGCAGCAAAGACACCCTCAAGGGCATTAGTAGTCTTGCCCATCGCCGAGACGATGATAAATAGTTCACTCTCACCACTTACTATATTGAGGAGGTTGCGCACACCATCCGCATTCTTAACCGAAGCACCTCCAAATTTATATACTTTCATAAATATCCTTGATTATAAAATTTGGTTCATTTACTAACTACAAAGTTATTAAATTTATTTCATAAATTATCCACGCTACGCACTATTTTTGAGTTACACACAAAAATCTACTGCCGAAGGGCCGCTGTTTGCGATAAAGTTTTTATCTTTGTATGCTGAAAATTGTATATTTATGAATAGAAGAGTACTTGTGGCAGGTGGCGCAGGATATATCGGTTCGCACACCGCCGTTGAACTTATCAATGCAGGATATGAGGTTATCATCGTCGATAACTTCTCAAATAGCGATGCCTCGTCGCTCGATGGCATCCGCAAGATTACGGGCGTAGCACCCACATTCGTTGAGGCTGACTGCTGCGACAAGGAGGCCATGCGTCGCATCTTCGAGGCCTTCGACTTCGACTCGGTTATCCTCTTTGCAGCATTCAAGGCTGTGGGCGAGTCGGTGGCAGAACCTATGAAGTACTACCGCAACAACCTTATCTCGCTGGTCAACATTCTCGAGCTGATGAAGGAGCATGGACGTAAGAACGTCGTCTTCTCAAGTTCGGCTACGGTCTATGGCGATGCCGATGTGCTCCCCGTTACGGAGCTTACACCACGCAAGCCCGCAACATCGCCCTACGGCAACACCAAGCAGATGAGCGAGGACATCCTCCGCGATATGGTCGCTGCAACGGATGGTCTCTCAGGCATTGCGCTCCGCTACTTCAACCCCATCGGTGCGCACCCCACGGCACTCATCGGCGAGCTGCCACGTGGCGTGCCCAACAACCTCGTGCCATACATCACACAGACCGCCGCAGGCATCCGCGAGTGTCTGAGCATCTTCGGTGACGACTACCCCACACCCGATGGCTCGTGCCTGCGCGACTACATCGATATCGTGGACCTCGCACGCGCACACGTCGTGGCCATCGACCGCATGGTTGGCCAGCGTAACACAGAACGTTACGAGGTATTCAACATCGGCACAGGCAAACCCGTATCGGTATTTGAGCTTGTGCACGGCTTCGAGGAGGCCAACAACCTGAAACTCAACTACAAGGTAGCACCACGCCGTGCAGGTGACGTAACAGCGGTATGGGCAGACACAACACGTGCAAACGAGGTTCTTGGCTGGCATGCAGAGCGCGAGTTGCGCGACACACTGCGTGCAGCATGGGCATGGGAGCGCCACGTGAGAGGAATTTAGGCAATAGAGAGCACAACTCACCGTTATATATAGACAAACACTATCAATTTAGACATGAAGAAGATACTACTTTTTATACTACTTGCACTTGTGGGCATAACAAATGCCGATGCCAAGCGTCGCGAGACTGCCGAGGAGATTGAGCGTAAGACACGTCACTACTCTGGCTGGGAGTGGGGCGCAGCAGGCCGTGCCAACCTCGTATTCTACGAGCTCGACTACATGCGCGTGGCAAACGAGTCTCCCGTGAGTGCATATAAGGCACACGCCAAGTTCGGCGGCAACATCATGCTCAATGGTGGCTACTACATCAACAACCACTGGAAGGTGGGCATGGAACTCGGAGCACAGATACAGTATGACTACACATCGGTGCCCATCTACGCTACGGCACACTACTTCTATGGCACACGCAAGAACTGCCTGTTCAACTTCTTGAACCTGGGTACTAACGTACTCTTCGACAAGGGCTTGCGCTTTGGTGCTACAGGTGCTGGAGGTGTCGGCTTCCGCATTCAGACCCCCGACAGCCACTGCAAGTACGACATCATGCTGGGTTATCAGGCGCTGATGCTCAATCCACGCCCCGTGGTAAAGGAGCCCTTCAACTACAGCCCCAAGGATATCAATCGCAAGAGACTCGATCAGTGTGTGTTTATCGGCTTTGGCGTGTCGTTCTAATCTCGATCAACCCAAATAACAGCGACCATGAACATTGCAAATCACCAACTTAGAGAGTGGTTCTACTCACTACTTACCGAGACGGGGTTCTCCACTCAAACGGCAGACAGGCTTGATGGCTGGCTTGTGATTTTGAGCATCGTGCTCATCATCCTTGCCATCAACTTCTTCATGCGTCTGGGCGTGGTACGCTTCGTACACTGGTTTGTGAGCAAATCGAAGGCTACGTGGGACAATATCATCTTTGATGCTAAGGTGATGAACCGCCTGTGCAACATCACCATGCCCGTCATCTTGAAGTTTTTCATGCCGACGATAGTTGTCGCTCTCGACATTACGGGTAAGTGGATACAGAACGTGATGGTGACGATAATAGACCTATGGATTGTCTTTGTGGGGTTGCTGTTCGTAAACTCAATTCTCAAAGCCGTTTACGAGCTTTTTGAGCGTCGCCCGGGACTACATGGCAAGCCTATCAAGGGTCTGTTGCAGACATGTCAGGTGATACTCATCATCATCGGACTTATACTCTCGATATCTATTCTTGTCGACAAGTCACCCACACTGCTGCTAACGGGTCTTGGCGCCACAACAGCTGTAATATCGTTCATCTTCAAGGATAGCCTCATGGGATTGGTTGCAGGCGTGCAGCTCGCCACAAACAACATGCTCAAGGTAGGCGACTGGATTGAGATGCCCTCGCGAGGTATAGATGGTGTGGTTGTGGAGGTTACACTCACAACCGTGAAGATACGCGCGTGGAACAACACCCTTCAGACCATACCACCCTATCTGCTTGTTAGCGAGCCCTTCGACAACTGGCAGGCCATGCGCGACTCGGGAGGTCGACGCATCAAGCGCTCGCTCAATATTGACATTACGAGCATCGCCTTTGCCGATGGTGCTATGATAGAGGCGTTGCGCAACAACGACGTTACGCGCGACCTTATAAACAATGTAGCAACAGAGAGCATCGAGGGTCAGCAGCTCACCAACATAGACCTCTATATTCGCTGTATAAACCGCTATATCGATGTGCACCCACGTGTCAACCACACGATGCTTGCTATGGTTCGCCAGCTTCAGCCTACGGAGTGGGGACTACCCATCGAGCTCTACTTCTTCACGGCAGATGTAAACTGGGTTCCACACGAGCACCTGCAGACGGAGGTTATGTCGCATGTTATGGCACTCGCGCCACTCTTTGGCATTCGCATCTATCAGGCCCCCTCAACGGTGGACCTCCGCAGATAGCGTAACACGACCTCTAACGATAGAGGCACAGAAAGTAAAATGGGGCTGTCCGCATGGACAGCCCCATCTGTTTTTAGCGCTATGGCTTACAATACCATGAATGTGCTATTCTTGTGAGGATTCTCCCAGAACTTGAAGGGCTCAGACATGTTGTAACCCTCACCCTCGGTGCGGACAGGAGTGAACTCAATGTAATTCCACTCGCCAAACTTACCATCTGCATCCTCGGCAAACCATGAGAGTGAGTATGCAGTGTCGAATACACAACCGCTATAACGTCCCCATGACTGGTCTACATGGCTTACAGTGTCATTCTTAAGCAATGGGATAAGGTGATCTACACCCAGCTCATAGTACTCCAATGGCAACCAAACACCACCATACCAATGCGCAGCCTGCTCATTAGGCGTGTACTCTATATAGATGATACAGTTGTCCTCGTATCCTGCCCACATCATAGGCTCCATCTCTGCAAGCTCAGCACCGTTGAAGAGGTAATATTTAACATCTACGGCAGCCTCAGACTCATTCCATGGAATAGATGGTGTCTCAAACTGGAACTCGAAGAAGCGTGTAGTGTTGGTACCCGACCAGCCGCATACAACGAGTGAGTAGAGAGAGTCTGATGACCAATAGTAACTATCCTCGCTTGTACCCATCTTTGCGTAATACTTAGCCTGACCATCGAAATACTCCTCGTCGAGCATGTGCATCATCTCGTGATCGTTGATTGTGCCATCCTCGTTACGATACCAGTCTACATACTCGGTCTTCATTACGCAAGCCACCCAGTACTCATCATCCGTTGATGGAATGACGCGGATAATGGGGTGATCCCAAGTGTTGTGTACAAGCTCCACCTGGAATGTCATATTCGAGGGCTCCACCTCTGCTGCCTGCTGGTCGAAGCGTGCTACGGCAGTTGTACGTGAGCCATTGTTGTCCACGCCAAACACATAGATGCGGTATGTCTTGCCAGCCTCGAATGTCCAATCCAGGTCGGCACGACCCCATACGGTCTGCTCGCCAGAGAAGATCCACTCGGCATTGCTCCAATCCACACCTGCACCATAGAACTCCTCGTTGAAACGAGCCTGCTCCATGTTGATAAGACGCTGTGCCATCTGCTCGTCGCCATAGGTGCCACATATACCATCCTCAACAGGACAGATCATGTAGCGTGTGCTGGCATTTGAAGGCTTCACGTTGATGAGCATATCGGTCTGCTTAACCTCGGGGCATGAGATTGCGAAGGTGCAATCATCAACAATGCCACCAGACTCTGTGGTGAACGTACCGACGTTCATAGGCTGCGTTGTTGCGTTGCAACGGCTATCCATACCCCACGCAATGATGTGATACTTAGTGCCACTCCAGAGGCGTGAAGGAGTCTGCGAAGATACACCCGAGTGGATAATATCGAGGATATCTGTACCCTGTGCCACCTCGGCAGCAATATTGCTAATCATATTCACCATTACGGCATAGTCATCATAGAGGGCATAGTCCATCTCCGAGATGTATGTCCAATAGTAGTAGTCGCTGTTGCTGGGCGTTACGGTGATGTCTGCCGAGTTCGCGGTGATATTCTGCACGTCGAGCGTGAACTCGATGTCAGACGATGCTATGATTTCGGTTGAGAACTCCACATAGCAGATGTCGGTCTTGCGTGTACCGTCAAGGTCCATACCGTAGCAATACGCCACGTATGAAGTCTGAGGATCGAGGTCGCTATACGACATAAATACCTCCTCTCCGTCTGCCGAAAATAGTTGTCTATTCAGGCTGAGGTACTCCTCGAGGCTCATGCCATAGCCCTCGGCAAGACCCATAAGCCAGTCGATATCATCCTGATACAGGGAATCAAGGTCGTTTGACAACTGATATAGTTCGAAGTAGCTCTTGTCAACAACGAGGAAGAAGAATGGACCCTCGTAGTTCATGGGAACATAGTTCACCACGCAGCTGTACGCACCTGTTGGTGTCGCGTTGATTACGAAGTCACTATCTGCAACGCCCTGTGTGATGGTGATTGTTGTGTTGCAATAGCGCTCATAGTAGATTGTGATTGTCGTGCTGCGCTCCTCCTTTGTGGGGTTAGCCTCAACGTCGCACTGGATGATAGCATCATAGACCGAGATATTGCGAATCCACGAGTCGCTGCACTCCACAGTAGGCTTCACACCCACAGCACCCTTGATAGAATAGGGGATATTGAGCTTGCCACCGAGGCCGCTTATGCTGGCATCGTTGGCGATGATCTTCACCTCGTCAACCGCAGGGTCGTTGTTACACGAGGTGAACTGCACGGCTGTAAGAGCAACCGCAAGCAGTGTAATAATACTTAAAATACGTTTCATTTCTTATTCTGTATCTATTGACTAATGAATGGTAAGCTCACCTGTATATGAGCCCTTGTATGTGAAGCCATCCTGACAGGTAATTGCAAAAGAGATGGTGTAGGTGCTGTCGGCATTGAGAGCGAATGTCGCCTCACCATTTGCTGCCTTGCTTCCAGTCATCATAACCTTGGTGTAGCCCGAGTCGAGGTGACCTGCTGTGGCGTTACCTACGGTATATGTGCCAGGCGTAATCTGCGAGGTGCTGCCATCGATAGTGTAGAAGTCGAGGTTCATATAAGCTACGGTCTGACCCATGCCTGCCTGACCCTCAGTACTACCGGGGGTGAAGAGCTGAACGCCGAAGTTTGAACCAGAGTAGTGGCGTGCGTAGATTCGCTCGATGGTAAGCTCCACGGTTGATGCGTCATCGCCACCCTCCTCGACACCGGGGAGTGTGTAGCCCTCAATTGCACCTACATATACGCCTGAGCATACCTCATCGTTTACGAGGGTGATGTTCACGGTGATGGTATATGTCTGGTCGCCGTTATCCTCGAATATCGCGCTACCCGACTTGAGGCTGATGCCATCGTTCCAGTCTGCGCCATACCAGCCGCTGGTAATCATGCCGACACCCCAGTCACTGCCTACGGTGTAGGTACCTGGAGTGATGTAGCTGCTCTCCCACTCGAGGTCGATAAGGCCGAGCTTAAGCTGCTTGCCATTGTCCGCAACGAGATATACATACGACTCGCTGCTGTCATCCGAGAAGTAGCCATTTGCCGAGATGAAGTTAAGTTCCTGCTCCGCAGCCTCAACAATCATATTGTAAATCTCGCCCTCGTAGCTACAAATCCATGTACGACGTGAGTCGGTCTCGGTCATGCGGAACGATACATTGTAGTCGTTCTCACCAAGCCACTCTACAACAACCTCACCGCCATTAATCTCGGGTGTGCCGTTGCTGAATGTTGTAAATGACAGAGTCTCGAGGTTTACATAACCCGCCTCAGTGCTGTTTGCGATGGTGTATGTGCCCGCGGGGAGACGCTCTGCGCCAGCCTCGGCATAGAAGTCAAGGGTAATCATGTCTGCCGACTCGGTGCCCGCAGTCTTGAAGGTGATGTTGAACTGACCATCTGCGCCGTTGACGATGGTGTTGCGCGCTGCGGCAACCCACTCAAAGCCATTCTCGAAGCTCATGCCCTCAATCATGCCCTCGTACTGGTTCTGGAACTGACGACCAGCGGCATCGGTAACGTCGATTATGATGTTGTATGAGAGGTCTTCGTTGATAAACACCTCGATAGTACCGCTGTCGAGTGCCGCCTTCTCGCCATTTGTTGTGAGCGACGAGTAGTAGTAGTCAATCTCGCCGGCAGTGAAGCTGTAGCCAGAGTTCTTGACGGTGTAAACACCCTCGTAGAGGTAGCCAAATTTGTAGTTGTAGGTGTAGATGTCCGCCACGAGCTTGGTGCTCTCATCCGCAGTGGCGAATGTCACGGTGTGGTACTGACCCTTCCATGTTGACTTAGCCGATGTAAGCACAACCTCCTCAGGTTCAGGCTCTGGTAGTGCCATATCCGCTACCTCACCCTCATAGCTAAAGTGGAAGCAATTACCCTCCTCGTCCTCGAATGTGATATCGAAGTTATATGCGTTAACCTCGCCATCAGCCTGGTGTGCAACAACCTCGCCATCAACGAAGTAGTATTCCTCACCATTGGCAGCGTAGAACTCGCAACCCTCAATCATAAGGTTTTCGTTGGCTGCGCTGTAAACCTCCTCTGTAAGGACAGAGTTGTGTGTGCCATCGCCCACGAGCACAATGCCAAGTGTGTACTCCTCGCTCGCGTCAGCAAATGCAATAGCAAAGTAGTTGTCCTCGAGGTCGAGCTCTGCCGATGGAATTCGTGACGCAGTGGCCATCTCCATATCGAAGAGATACTCTGGCTCGGGAGTAGGCTCTGGCGCCTTTGTCTTTGTTGTCATGTCGATAGACTGGCTGATGATCTCGCCGCCACCCAATGCTGCGACAACGATGGTGTATGTAACACCCGCCTCAAGGTCGCCAATCTCAATCTCCGCTACCTTATTGCCCTCAATGCTTAAGCCATCCGTAAGTAGCGTCTCCGCAGATGGGACCTCGGCAACGTTGTCAGTGTAGAAATATGCAACCTTGTCAACAGACTTTGTCTCGACGGTAAATGTCAACGAGACCTCGGTTGCCACACCCTTTGTGAGTGTTAGCTGTGGCTTTGCAGTAGGCTCATCGCTGGGAGTACATCCCGCCATAAGCATTACAAAACCGACAAGCAGAATTGAAAATAGTCGTTTCATTGTTATGTAATTTTGGTTATGAATATTTATCTGCCGCTTAAATCTCCGATTTAGCAGCGCAAAATTACTAATAAAACATAAACCATCAAACATATGTACAAAAAAAAGAGCCTGCCTAACTTGCTATCATTCAGCAGAGGCGATAGGACAGACCGCCCATGCTAACATACGGACAAAAAAAAGATGCCCTGCTTTTTCGCAGGACATCCTTCACAGATATCTATTCGGTATATTACTCGAAATATACCTCCTTAGAGCCACTCATACGACCATCAATGTATATCTCAACAGCGTATGTACCCTTAGCGAAGGCCTCGCCATCATAGAAGATGCTAACAGGCACCGACTCATTCTCGTAGTCCACCTTACGCTTTGCCGAAGCCATCATCTCGCTGCCCTCGAAGTTGAACACAGTAACCTCCGATGCGGGGAGCATATAGCCATCAGGACCAGTAATGCGGATGTATATGGTCTTCTCGCCTGGCTCAGCAAGCTCGTTAGGTGCAAGCTCAAAGTCAACCTTAAGACGCTTAGCCATCTTGATGCGCTTAACCTCCTTTGAGTTGGCGTTGAGTGCCGCCATGCGAATGCCACCAGCCTGGATAACCGAGCCAATACGCACCTTAGTGTTGAGCTCATCGGCCTTCTCCTCAGCCACGTCTGCACGCAAATTCGCAGTGTTAATCTCCTTCTTGTATGCCACGTTCTGTGCCTGAAGATTACTGTTGATTGTGTTGAGAGAGTCAATCTGTCGGAGGTAGCCCTTCATCACATTGCGGAGTGTTGTAACCTCCTTCTTATACTTTGCCAACTGCTCATAGTTGTAGGTCTTCTCCTTCTGCAACTGCTCGAGCATAACTACGGCCTCGTGATACTTAACCATCATAGTATCATTCTGATCCTTAAGGCTTTCAAGCTCAGTAACGAGATCCTCAGCATTGCGCTGAAGCATGGCATTCTCATCCTCGAAGATGCGGCGTGCCGACTCCACAATCTCAAGGTTTGCCTTGATGGTCTTCTGCTTCATGCCGAGAGTAAGGCTGAAGTAGGCTGCGGGGATAAGCATGATGAGGAAGGCTATCGCCGCAAGCTTGAAGCCATTGGCCGTACGCTTCTGACGCGCAATCTCCGCCTCGAAGTCATCAATCATGTTGTCGTTATAGCCATCGTAGCCATTATCGTCGTTCTGAGGCGTGTACTCCTGCTGTGGCTCGACATTCAGTGGAGCTGCTGGAGGCGTTGGAGGTGTTGTCTCGCGCTTATCCTCAATGAAGGAGTCGCCCACTGTTTGCTGTGCGCTACGCTCGCGCATGATATCGTTGAGGGTGCGTGGCTGTGTCTCGGCAATACTCTCGGCTACGGTTGTCTGCGTCTCGGGTGCGGATGTGCCGGTAGGTGCTCCACATGTAGGACAGTTCGCAGTCTTGCTTGATGCGAGATTTCCACAATTACTACATCTTATTAATGCCATATATACTCTATATTATATTTAAATTGTTGCTGTTTGCGTGCAAAGATAACGTAAAAAGCTACGTCAGCATTATGAAATATCCGAAAAATCTATTCGCTCGCGCTTTTTGTGCCTGTCGCGCAGCTCCCGCAACGTTGCATGCTGCGGCAACTCAAGAGCTGGATCGGTGTTAAGGATTGCGATAGCATCGTTGCGCGTAAGCTCCATAATCTGGGTATCCGTAGCGAGGTTTGCGATGTTCAGCTCAAAGGCATCGCCACTCTGCTGCGTGCCATGTATATCACCTGCTCCTCGCAACTTGAGGTCGAGCTCCGAGAGTTCAAAACCATCGTTCGTAGCACACATAGCCTCAAGGCGTGCGCGTCCCTCCTTCGAGAGCTTATCTCCTGACATGAGTATGCAGTATGACTGGTTGCCACCACGTCCCACACGACCACGCAGCTGATGCAGCTGCGATAGTCCGAAGCGCTCAGCAGACTCGATGACCATCACCGTGGCATTGGGTACATCCACACCCACCTCGATGACCGAAGTGGCAACGAGGATATCCGCCTCGCCATCCTTAAACTGCTTCATAGCCGCATCCTTATCCTCGGGGCGCATCTTACCATGGCACACCGTGATGCGATACTTCGGCAAGGGGAAGTCGCGCGAAAGTGACTCGTAGCCATCCTCAAGGTCTTTGTAGTCCATCTTCTCCGACTCCTTGATAAGCGGATATACCACATAGACCTGTCTGCCCTTGGCTATCTCGTTGCGCAGGAAGCCAAACATCTTCAGGCGCAGCGAGTCGAAATAGTGGTATGTGCGTATGGGCTGTCGTCCCGGAGGCAGCTCATCTATCACCGACACCTCCAGGTCGCCATATAGCGTCATTGCGAGGGTGCGAGGTATGGGCGTTGCCGTCATCACAAGGATGTGTGGTGGCTGCTGGTTCTTTGTCCAGAGCTTCGCGCGCTGCTCCACACCGAAGCGGTGCTGCTCATCGATAACGACATAGCCGAGATTGGCAAACTGCACCCTATCCTCTATGAGGGCGTGGGTGCCAACAAGGATGTTTACATCGCCCGAGGCTATACCCTCGAGTGCCTCGCGGCGCTCCCTCACTTTAGAGGATCCAGTAAGTATGGCAACCCTGACATTGGGAAGTCCCTCGGCAAAGCGTACCATAGAGGCGTAGTGCTGGCGTGCAAGAATCTCCGTAGGTGCCATGATGCATGCCTGAAAGCCGTTGTCCACAGCCAGAAGCATCGACATGAAGGCGACCATAGTCTTGCCGCTGCCCACATCACCCTGCAACAAGCGGTTCATCTGCTTGCCCGAAATCATGTCGGCGCGTATCTCCTTTATCACACGCTGCTGCGCTCCCGTAAGTGCAAATGGCAATTTCTCCTTGAAGAAGGTGTTAAATGCCTCACCCACACGCGGAAAAACAAAGCCACCACCACGCTTTTGACGATCTGTGCGGCGGGCCTGTATTGTCAGCTGCACACCCAACAACTCATCGTACTTAAGTCGGTAGCGCGCCTGACGCAGTAGCTCGGCAGATTGTGGGAAGTGTATGTTGTAGATAGCCTCACGCAGCGATATCAGACCATTGCGCTGACGAAGCTCGCTCGGCAGCGGGTCGCTGTATGCCCTGGGATCACCCTCCACAATGCGCCACGCGTTCTGCACGATGGTGTGCATGGCCTTGATGGGGATTGCCGAAGAGAGCTTCTCGGTTGTTGAGTATATGCCCTGAAAGCCACTCTCCTCCTTGCGCGACAGCGCCTGCTCGATGGGCTCAATCTCGGGGTGAACAAGGCTCACGCGCCCCTTGAATATCGAGGGACGACCAAAGACCATATACTCGCGGTGCTGCTCTATGCGCTTCTCCACCCACTTGATGCCCTGAAACCATACGAGCTCGGCAGAGCCCGTCGGATCGGTCACCTCAACCATAAAGCGACGCTTAGCGCCCTCACCCGTATAGGATTTACCCACCACACGGCAGCGCAAACGCACATAGGTTGTCTCCATAGACTCATCAATCTCGGAGATGCGGAAGGTGCGTGTGCGGTCGATGTAGCGAAACGGATAGCGGGCAAGCAGGTCACCTATGGTGCGCACGCCCACCTCACGCTCAAGGAGACGTGCACGAACTTCACCCACGCCACCGACATACTTTATCTCTCGACGCAGTATCTCCGACATCGCTACAACAACTTATGTTTTAGTGTTTTAGATAACAGTTATTGAGCGCACAGGGGCAATCTTCTCAAGACGCGCCTTGCCGCCCAGCTCCTCAATCTCCACGATAAAGACAAACTCCTTAACCTTGATGCCATACTCCTTGCCATCCTTTACGATGCGCTGGCTCTGGAGTGACTCTGCAAGACCCTCGGCAGTGCCACCCGTTGCGAGAACGTCGTCGAGGATTGTAACCTCGATAACATCACCCGTTGCAGGGCTTGTGGCGATGTCGCTCTTGCGGTAGTAGAGCTTGTCGAAGCCATACTCCTTCTCGATAAGCACCTCCTGAAGGTCGCCCTCAGCGAATGGGAGCTTGCCACTCTTACGCACGGGAACGATGTTCTCGACGTGCTCCGCCTCGGTGAGAAGTGGGGCTGCGAAGAGGAAGCCACGAGCCTCGGGAGCTATGATTGTTGCCGATGTACACGCCTCGGCTACGCGGTGTGTAAGTTCACGGAAGATGGTCTTATTCTGCAAGAAGGGGATGATGTCAACAAAGACGATGCCCTCCTTTGGAAAGTCCTTATAATACTTAAGTACCTCTTTCATTTTCATTGGTAATGAGGAATTAGTAATATGTTGATTTACAGTATTTACTATCGCTCGATATCCTTGAAGTAGCGGTATGTTGCCACGCGAAGCTCCTCTACGGCTGCGTCGTCCGCAACGATGATGCCTGCGGGGTGGAGCTGCAATGCCGAGAGTGTCCACTGGTGGTTGTA
>JAEIGA010001590.1_pt1 | contig 35564 bp, 39 predicted proteins | sample 9270691 | NCBI WGS metagenome assembly JAEIGA01 (sample SAMN17057246, study PRJNA624740) | gut metagenome | biome: biome; isolation source: fecal sample | host: Bos grunniens | place: China: Xizang | collected 2019
GCGAGCTAACATTCTACCCTCAGATTGCATATTTGTGTATGGACATTGTTGTACCTAACTTATAGAAACTTTAGTAAAGCTGATGTTATGATAGCAGCAATCCAGAAAAATACAATAAAAGTCAACAAAATAATCATCTTATTCCTCTCCATCTTCAATTAGATTTACAGCAACATTTGCTAAAAATATTGCAGCTCCAATACAAATTATCAACTTTATTATCATTTTGTTATCTCCTATTCAAAGATGTCAAAAAAGTACTGTACAGTTGTGTTATAGTCAACAACACGAGTTTCATTTGGGTGGAAACCATTTTTATCGTAGTAACCAAGTTTGTACCATCTTCCAGCTTTGCCTTGATAAATGCCTTCAACCAAAGAATCACCTGCAGCTTCTAAAACTTTCAAAGGATGTTTTCCTGTTGTCATTGCATCAAGAATGTATCTCATTTTGTTGTAGTACTGTGCATCAGAAAAGATATAAGCAATTCCTTTCCAACTTACAATATAATCAACTTCAGGATTTTTTCTATTTGTATTAGGAAAGAGAGTGTAGAACTTTACACCTTCATATTCAACATAACTTTTAGTATAGTCAACTGCAGCTACATAAGTTCGATCTTTATAATCAAAAGAAACATTTCTTTTTGCTTCTGCAAACAAAACTCCAGACAAAAGCAAAGCAATTACCAAAACAAATCTTTTCATATTCAAATCTCCTCTTTATTTAGTACAACAATAATATAAAGCTGCTATCTTTGAAGTTTAGTTTTTTCTAAATTTTTTTTCAGTATTTTTCAACATTTCTTCAAAAACAGTTTTTTTCGCTGACTTTCTCTTTAGGCTCTTTTTCATTTACGATTGTAATTTGAAATCCATCTGGTAAAGTATATGTCATATTGTCTCCTAAAAAAAATGGCTATCAGCTCTTTCGAGCCAATAGCCTGTATGTCTTCACGACATTCAATGAATAACGAATTATTTGGCGTTGTCTGTTAGATCCAACTACCAATATATATATTATCAGAAGCTCACAAATCTCTACAAGTTTCTGGTAAAATATTTTCTTCTTTTGCTTTTTTGATACATTTTTTCCAACTCAAATTAGTTGTGTTATAATAAACTAAAGCTTTATCAAAAAGACGCAAAGCGTTTTTAGCTTTTAGTGCCTTGCGAACTCCATTGTTAGTAATTTCGCCGTTTACCCATAAAGTTTCAATTAGTGTCAAATCCATTTTTATTCTCCTTATATTTAGTTAGTATAAGCTAAAAGAAAAGCTCTGCTATATTTCAAACAGAGCTCGGAGGAAAAAGATGAATACAAAAGTGGCGAGGTGTAATAAATTTTCTATAATGTTATCAAATAGGAACACCAGTTGCCAAACATGTATGTTGCAGCTGTCATATTTCAGACCTTGGAAGCCCCTGCAACTGAGCTATATTATTTAGTAGGACTTACAAAAAAGTAAGTCTACTAAAAATACAAATTGATTAGAAAAGAGCGCCGGTAAATTCATCTTGATGAAGTCTTATAAAAGATGACCATTGTGCATAATCAACTATAGTTGAAACGTAAAGACTATCATTATTACTAAGTTTAGCTCTTTCGCATTCTTTTCTCAAATATTCAACATATTCGTCAAACTCTTTTTGTGATGATTTTTTCTCATTTGCTTCTTTGATATAATCTCGTATTTTAGTTTGTGTATCATCATCAAAGTAAACAATTTCTTCTATATTTTTGAAGTGTTCTTCATAATCTTTTCTTGAAGGTTTCTTTATTTCTTTATGAGTTCTTGTTATAAGAACACGAGGATTTGATTCATCTTCCGGTGACTCAGGGTTGAATAATGCGTTTGGAATTGTTTCATCAACAACCTCAACAATCTTTATGTTCTCAGATTTTATATCTCTATCAAGGTCAGATGTAATATAAATATCGCAGCCAGTAGCTAAATGCACAACTTCCTCTTTAGCAATACTTCTCTGCAAGCTCTTGCAGCTTTTATCATAAACTTTCCATTTTGTCAAAGTTTCATAAAGCTCGCTTATTGAACGGAAAATCTGTTCTTTTACATATTTTCCATTGCTAAACAATACCATTTTTATTGATGTGCCTCTTCTATGGAATGCATATGTAAATTCTCCAATGCATTCTGGGATGAAATATCTTGTATCGTAATGACCTTCATACTTGTTATGGTTTTGTTTACGACATTCTGTATATGTTTCATTGCTAAGCGGAATAATATAATCAGCGAATCCATTATAATTTACTTCAATATCAGGGTTATCTTTATTTTTTGCAATAAAATACAAAATGTTTTTTACAGGAATAATATAAATTTCATCGGTCATATCACTGATAAATAAAACATTTACATTAGATGCGTTAGCTTGGGCCCAGTATAAGGCCAAGTCTTTTCTTATTGAAACACTAAGTGAATGGTCATCTTTGAAGTTTTCATAACCATTGAAGGTAATGTAATATCCCTGAGGATCATCATATTCATACCAGTCTCTAGATGTGTTTGAATATTTTGTTCCTGTTGCAACACGGTTGATAATTCTTATATGAGAACCGCTCCACTGTTCCCTAGTACCTACCATATTCTTACCGAACATTTTGTTTTTGTTTAGAAAATGTAAAAAGAATTCTCCTGAACTTCTTTCAGTAAAGAAGTTTAGAATTTCGTTTCTGTGATTTTTGATTTTGTTTGTAAAAGATGTGTTATTCATAAAATATTGTCTCCCCGTTGCCGTCCCGGGACAACGGTTCGACAACATTCAAACTGATTAGTTACTGATGACCGATGTGGGCCCAATCACCAGCAACGGTTTCAGTATATTTAGTTAGTATACTTACAAAAAATGTAAGCAGGCTATCTATTTGTTATAATTATATTATCAAGAAATCCCATTTCTCTCTAAAATAATTTTATTATTTAGTGGCTTATTTATAAAAAGGTCTCCTCTTCATTTTGTTATCCAAGAAATACAGTAGGGCACTGAAAGTGTCCCATAACTATATATAATATATTCTAAATTTGAATTTATAAATTTATAAATTTATATTGATTTGATTATATATAGTTATGGGACAAGTCCCTACTGTATTCTTTAGACAACAAATCTACTAATTGATAAAAGGAACTGACAATGACAATCAATGAATTGAAAGAAAAGTATGAAAGAGCACATTCTGCATACTTACAGCATAAAGATACAAACAAAACCAATAATACAGAAGCAGCTTTCTTACCAATCTTATTTATGTATAAAAAACAGATCTGGGGAGATAAAGATGTTATGATTATACCTGATAGTTTTCTAAATTATCTGGGTGTTGACTTTGTTGCATCAAACGGCGCAACATATGACCTAAAAGTTTGTCAACATTGTAAGGGCACTGAAGTACTTATTGACGCATATTCCAAACCTGATAATCATATTTCCATTGATGACAAAGTGAACGACTTCTTCATTTTTGTCAACTTTGATAATATAATTATAACAAGTAAAGATGACATTAGAAAGCTCGTGCCATCTGTTGAAGAATGTTTTTATATGAAAAGAGATTTGTATAAAACTAAGTTGAAAGCTATTGTTGATACTAAATCAATAAGAAAACTAATTATCAAGAGGCAATAATATGAACGTCACTTCAACATCTTATAGTGGTTATGTAACAGGTAGCACATGTGTCTGTAATAATCTTTATAATGAATTTATCAGTTCTCTTGATGATGTAAAAAATAAAACAATGTTGATGAGTCATTCATCAGAAGACTTGGAACTTGCAAGAAAGTACTATTCTAATTATCTTACAGAGGAAGAGCTTCAAGAAAAACAGTATAGCGGAAGATTTTGGCATATTGAGGGTGTCGCTCTTTATATTTTATTTGATAATGAAACTGTTATAGCAATACATTATAACAATATAAAAATATTTGAAAGAGGCAGCTATAAATTGCCAGTTAGATTACAAGGAAGATATTATGATGAGTATTGATTATAAGTTTGTAAAGAATAAAGATTATGAATCTCTCTGGAAAAAATACAGACCACTTTGTATGAAATACTTTCAGAAATTACCTGATGAGATCCGCAAACAAGTTTATGATGATTACTTTGAAGACTTCTATGTAGATTGTTATGAAGTACTTCACGATGCTGCTGAATCATTAGTTTTATCAAAAATAAAGAATCCTGAAACTTGGACATTTTATATTCAATTCGCTCATTACTTACAAAACTTTACAACTCGAGATATTGTTAGAGAAACATACAAACAATGGGCTAATGAAAAGTCTGTAGATGACTTCAACAGTTTGGATCCTAATGCATCTGAAAGAAATACTGATTATGCATATAATGACCATAAAGAATATGATATGTTGATGAATGACCTTGAAGGTGATTATAAAGAAGCTGTTGAAATGAAATTATTAGGAATGAACTGGGAACAAGTTCGCAAAGCATTAGGAATTAGAACCATCGACTTTAGAGCTTTCCAAGATGCTTTGAGAGAAAAAATACTAACTTATATAGGATAGGAGATTACAAATGATTTACAAATTCAAATGTGATAACAAAGATTGCCGTAAAAAGTTTGAGGTTGCAATATCAATAAGTGATTATGACAAAGAAAAGAATAATCAGAAATGTCCATATTGTGAATCTCACGCATCAAGAGTTTTAGAATGGACAGGTACTGCAACTGGTTATGGCGAAGGTTGGTATGGAAAATCAAATGGGGGAAATTCAATATGAGTTTACCAATAACATATCTAGAGAGCATTCTAAAAAATAATGAAAACTTGATTTATTTAGAGCTCGATGGAAAAACAAAAGTATTCACAGTTGATGAATTGGCTGAAGCATATACTAATTTGTATAACAAAACTAAAAAGTTGTTGGATGTTGTAAAGAATGGCAAGCAAGAAGAAATTGACAAAAGCAGCAAAGGACAAAAGAAGTTTCAGAGCGAGTCAAAAGTGGAAGGACTTCAGGAAAAGAAAGTACGACGACCAGGGCGGAAAAGATTACATAACACTGAAGCCACTGACTAAATGTTTCAATTGTCATCATTGTGATTTGAATGCTGATGAGTACCAAAACTTAGAAAATGAAGGCAACTTTTTGGTAATAAACAAATCAACACACGACACATTACACTGGTGTCTTCGATATGTAAAAGCATATCATACAATGGAGATTATGGATAGATTATATAACGAAGTTTTGCGTGAAGCTATTCTCAACGGTTATATAGATGAAGGGGAAGAAAAATGAAGTTTATTGATTTGCACGACTGGGAAAAGAACAAACCCAAACAATATGTAAACAAAGATTTGATTATTTCAATTATGGCTACACCAAAAGGAGAAATATTTCTCAAACTTATTGATGGCAGACAGGTTGAATACCACGCAACATTTGAAGACTTGATGAGGGGGTTATATGAAAAATGAGAAAAGTATCAAAAAAGTTGTTATTGGTTTTTTCGTTGGGATTGGCGCTGCAATTCTCTTTGTGTTCAGAACAATATTACAAGGTCAGCGAGACGCAGCTAACGCAACTCGAGATGGAATTGCAGAACTCAAAAGAGCAGCTGAACAACAGCAACGAAATAATAGAGAGGCAGTGTCAGGAATTGATGGAGCTCTCAACACAATTGCAGAAATCCGAAAAAACCAAAAATATGTGGAAGATGACAGCGTTCTTGACCAGTGGTATTGCAGCGAGTTGTTTAGCGACAACAGTGATAATGACCTCGGTTGCGAACCACTAAACTAAATTATATAATAGGAGATTATAGAATGAGAGAAATATTTGTTGATGTAAAGGGCGGCTGTGGATATAACATTTCATTGTGCCGTGTATTGTCAGAAGTAAAAGCAACAGTACCAAATGAATATAAGTTTTATGTTCGTTCACCTTACTGGGATATATTTGAAGCTTGCTCTGCTGTTGATGGTGTTTACAAACCAGAAGAAATCAGAGACTTTATTTTCGATGCAAAAGAACGCGGCGCTGAAATTGTTGAACATCGCCTTTATGACATCTCAGACTTTATTTATAAAAAGTTGAATTATAGAGAAGCTTGGTTGAAGATTCTCAATATCAAATTGCCAGCAAAGACAGTAAAGCCTGTGGACTTCTTGGATAAAGTATTGCAGGTTTGGCCAAACTTACAGAAAAACGTTGATGATGTTATGAAAGCCGTTGGTACACACAGATTTATTATTGTACAGTTCTGCGGTGGACAATCACCACTTGATGTACCTCGTGATGGTAACTGGGCAAACAAACCCTATGATTACCAGCACGAACCTTTGAAAAGGCATTACCCAACAGAAAAAGCTCAGGAATTTGTTGACAACTACAAAAGAGTACATCCTTTTACAAAGATTATTCAGTATGCTTTACCAAATGAACCTCAGCTGAAAGGCTGCGAACATTTCGTAATTCCTTATCTTGCTTATTATTTGTTGGCAAAAAATACAGCTCATTGTTTAGGATTTGTTTCTATTGACAGTTCTTTGCAGCACCTTATTACTGGCATTGCAAACGGCGTTGTAATCTGGGGACATTCACTTCCTAGCAACTTCGGTTATGACTGCAATAAAAATATTATTCAGCGATGTCGTAGAGATGATATTTTGTATTTCACAGAGCTTGGTGCTTCTGGAGCAAAAATTGATTATATTGAGCCAGGTGAATTGTATAACACTGTAGAAGAGTATTTGGTTCATAAAGATGAAGAGGAGATTGAAAATGCGTAATCATCATTTACAAACTATTTTACAGAATGCGGCTGACAATTTTTGTTTGGCAATTACTTATCTTTATTTGACATTACATCACAATGCAGAAGACCAAGAAGTTGGAATGATTGAGCCTGCTGTAGCTTCGATGTTAGTTATGGCAGCTAATGATGAAGAAGTATTAGATGAAGATGGATTTGTCAGAGATGCTGAAAAGCTTATATTCCGCTCTACAGGTAGAAAAGTTTCTGTAACAAAACTTGATATTGCTTCAATAAAAGATTTGCCTGCTGATACTTATGCAGCTATAAGATTTGATTACAATGGCAAGTCTCATTGGGTTGGATATAAAGGCCAAACATTCCTTTATAATTCGTTAGACTTCAGCAACTGTTTTAGCTACGGAAAGCCTGTAACTGCAAGATTGCTAAGTTTCAACTAACTATTCAGGAGACAAGAAATGTTTTTTAGATGCTGTAGAATTATTATGACACCTGAAGCTATGAAGTTTGCAAAAGCAAATAGAAGAGATAGAACAAGTTATTCTAAAAACAGACCGTTATATTGTATTCATTATCGCGGTACTGAAAACGGTTCTATTTGTGTTGATTTGGAAACTTTGTGGCACGTTGCAAGTATGTGTAAGTTCCCAAGTAGAAAGTTGAAAGATAATTTCCTAAACAACTTCTTAGGAACAATTACATTTCCTGAAGTAACAAATATGCTTTACGATTGGTTGTATAAACCTAGTGATAAATACTACTACGATTGGAAATACATAAATGACTAAGAATTACGTTGATAAAGAAGCTCAAGAAAAAGCTCAAAGCGATTTTATTTATTGGCAGTCTGAATATAATAGAACAGGTGACTGCAGCATCTTATGGAATAAATTAGAACCATTATTGCGAAATGCTGCAGGACCTAATATTCTAAAAGTAAATAAACATCACGAAGTAAAAAACTTTGATGAAAAAGTTGATGACGCTGTACTATTAGTTTTGTCAAGATATAAGAAAGACCAAAATTACAGCTTTCAATCTTTAGTAACATTGATGTATTGGGCTGCAGTTTCTGTTTGTCATAACGCAAAAGTTGTGGCAGCTGAACAAATGAGTTATCTTAGTTATGAAGATTTGATTGAAAAAGGTATGCATGAGTCACATGTATTATCTTTAGATTATGATGATATAAGTTCTGCGTTGAGAGAACTAGATAAAGGAGACTTAGAAAATGACCAAAGAAGAATTGATGAAGATGGACCTCAGACAAGAGTATGTAATTATCGAGCCATTAGTAACGGAAAAGGTAGGGTCTTTGTATGTACCAGTATCAGAACAGGAGAAGCAACTGAAGGGAAAAGTCTTGAACGTAAGTTCAGACTTAGACGACGTAAGACTGAAAGTAGGTGATGAAGTAATTTATGATAAACTAAACTCAAGTCCTTTTTATGACTTCTTTATTATAGAGTATTCAGATATTATTGGTGTTATCCAATAAAAGTATATTCTCTTTCAAACTCAGGAACTGGTGCTTTCAATTTACGAAAGTACCATTTTCTTTTCATTCCTTTTGAAATTGCTTCTTTATCTTTTTCTGAACGTTTCTTTCCTAATTTAGCTAATCTTATTTTTTCTTTTGCTTCTTCTGTTTGTTTTTGACCTTTTCTCATATATTCTATTTGTTAGTTAGAATGATTTTGTGAAAAAGTAAGAAAAACTCCTAATATTTCGGCGATACATACAATGCTAAATAACAAATAGATTATAAAATTGATTGACCTAGATGCGGGGTCGGTACCGCATAGTTTATAATATGGCTATTGTTTCCAATCAGGAAATCAAGAATCTTTTGAAGACAGTTTACCTTTCTGGTGTTGCTAACAACAAATATCAGAACTCACCTGTTCTTCATAAAATCAAGAAAGAGAACTGGGGCGCTGGTAAAGAAATCAAATACTCAGCACAGTATGGTAATGGTGGTAACTTCAGCTCAGACTTTGGTCTTTTGAGCACAGCTTCAAATAAAGGTTCAGTTGGTGGTGTACGCAACCTCGAATGGACTGCTGAACAGGGTTACCTCACAGGTATGTTCGACATCAATCAGCCAGAGATCCTTGCAACAGCTGAAGAGCGTGGTGCTTATATGAAGGCTCTTGCTAACAAAATGGCAGGTTGTTTCGATGGTATGTCAAAGACATTGGCAATGTATCTTTACGGTGGTAAGTATGGTGTTATCGACCAGGTTCAGGCTGACACAGCTTATACTGCAGGTACAGCAGTAACTCTTCCTGTTACTTCTGCTGGTGCAATCAAGATGGACGTTGGTACTCGTTTCGTAGTAGCTTCTGCTGGTGTTACTGACACAGCTCTTCCAAGCTCACCACTTATCAACGAAGTTTTCGAAGTAACTGAGATTGATGATGAATCAATTACATTTACTCCTGCTGGTTCTGGTACACTTTACAAAGGTGACTACATCGAACTTTACGGTGCTCGCAATGGTGCATCTGTTCAGGGTATCGAAGGTCTTCCAGAAATCATCCCTTCATATTTCGACCGTACTGCAGGTACAGCTTGGGATACTTATATCCAGACTGCATTCCGTGGTGTTGACCGTCATACAGCTGTAAGCCGCCTTGCTGGTCAGTTTGAAACATCAGCTAACCACTCAGCTTCAAGCACTCCACTTACAGATACTCTTGTTTCTCTCTTGAAGAAAACAAAACGTGCTGGTGGTTTGAACAACGTTGTAATCATCAACGATGAAACTTGGGACAAAGTTGGTGCTGAACTTGGTGTTCAGAGAAACTTGTGGCAGGCAACAAATGAAGGTGCAAACAAGAACCGCTTCACAGCAGGTTACTCAGATTTGGCTACTGCATTTGGCGATGCATTTGTTGGTCGTACAGTAATCGATCCTTACTGTACAGAGAATAAGGCTTATATGCTTGATACAGACGACTTGGCATTCTATGACCTCGGAAATGTATCAAAGGTTATCGACCCAGTTGCTAACGAACAGCTCGGTAAGAAAGATATCGAAGCTGTAGGTGACCAGGGAATTGGTGACCAGCCATCAGTAAAAATCAATATGGACAAATTGTTCACAATTACTGAAGGTGTTGCAGGTTCTTATGGTCCTGCTTTGAGCATTGCAGCTCACGTTTACGGAAACTACATTCTCCGCAGAACTGCTTCTGCTGGTGTAGCAACACTTGCATAATTTGAGAATATAATCTCCTATTATATATGGAAGGCTGACCTTATGGTTGGCCTTCCTTTTTATTTCCATAACAAATAGAATATATGAAACATTCTAATTGGAAAATCGACGTAACAAAGCAGAAGCTTCAGTCAATTATTGATTCAGAAATTGCTTTCAGAAGTTATCAGCTGGCCCGTTATTCAAATGATATTACAGTAGATCTCAATTACTTTACAGAGTATAACGACACAATTTGGAATTACAGATATTATAATGTACAAGATGCCGACTTGGCTCAAAGTCCTAAAATAAATGTTATCAAGTCTGTAATAGATTCTTTGGTTTCTAAATTAGCTAATCAAAAGGTTCGTCCTTATTTCACTCCAGTAAATGGTATGTTCAGTACAAGAGCTGTTGTAAAACAAGCTCAGCAATATTTCGATATTATTTACGACAAAGAACACGTTCAGAACAAGATTAGCTTAGCATATAGAAACGCCTGCATTTTTGGAATTGGTTACATTTTCTTCAACCCATTCTTGAAAACAATTGAAGTCCCAGGAACTTGGCAAGTAGGTATTGCAAATACAGAAGCAGGTTATGGTAAACCAACCAAACTTCTTATTGAAAACAAAAACTTTCCAACAACATTGATTGATGCTTATGGACTTCAGGGCCACTATGAATCAGAATATGTAAACTTCAAGCTTTTGTTTGATACAATAGAACACAAAATGTTTATCTTTGTAAATGATTACAAAGCAAAAGAAGCAACATATAAAGCTGATGAAATTCCAATTATTCCAGTTTATCATACAAGACCAATTTTTGGTACAAGAACCGTTTCTATTGTAGATGAGCTTGATGGAATTCAGACCAACATTGATATTATCAACTCAAAGATTTCTGCTGCAGCTCAGTTGACTCCTGCGAACGTTACTTACGTTGAATCTGGCTCAACATTGCAGCCAGGAGATATTTCATCAAAAACTGGTAAAGTTTATAGTGTAAAGATGGGCCCAGGACAGAATCAATTGCCTGTTGTAAATGTTACTCCTGCACCATTTGACCCTATGTGGCAAACAATGTTGGATGGTTATGTAAAACAAGCATATGAAATTGTTGGTGTTTCTCAGCTGTCAGCTCAGTCTCAAAAACCTGCAGGACTTGACTCAGGCGTTGCTTTACAGACAATGTCAGATATTGAATCAGATAGATTTATGACTCAGGTTGAAAACTATACAAGAGCATTTGTTGATTTGGCCAACTTGATGATTGATATTTTGGAAGATGATATTTTACCAAAATCAGTAAACACAGCAACATACAAATGGGAAGACATCAAAAAACAGAAAGACTTGTTCAAAGTACAGTTCTCTGCAATGTCAATCTTATCAAAAGATCCTCAGACAAAATTGCAGCAGATTATGCAGTTGTCTCAGATTGGTTTGATTACTGCAGATAAATTGGCAACATTCTTGGATAGCCCAGACTTGGAAGATGTTTACAAAAACGCAGCTTCTGTTGCTGACGCAGTTGAGGCAGTTATTGATAACGCAATCAATAAAGATGATTATGAGATCCCAGATTACATTTCATATCAGAACTTGCTTCAGTCTATTTTGGGTTGGGAAAACAAATTGTACGCTTCAGGCGATACAGAAAGTTTGGAAAAAGTTCATAAACTAAAAGATAGATTACTAAATATTATGAATGATGAAGGTTTTGTTGACTTGTCTAATTCTGCACCAGAAGAAGCAATGGCCTCTGATACTATGGCTGCAGCAGGTGTAACAAACGATGCTCAGCTTCAGGGACAAGCTTCAAGTTTCTTAGGAACAGAAGCAGCTCAACCACAAGCTGAAGAACAGTTGGCAAATCCAATTCAAGCAAGTAATATGGGGATAGGTAATGTTCAGTAAAATTATCAGAGCTTGGAGAAAATACAAACTTTTCTTGAAAGAGGAAACTGAAGTTTCTCGAGCTCAAAGACGTTTGGTCAGAATGCCTTTAGATTATGCAGCTTTGCAGTCTATAGCAGATTCTGTATCAATGGGTTATAATGTAAAAATAACAGTTCAGACAAAAGACGCTGTTCTTACGTTTGAACGAGGTAACTCTCAAAACGATATAGGCTATATGTCATTCGCTGAGAGATATAATCGGTATCACAATGGAGATGATAAATAATGAATGAAGAATTTTTAGCTAAATTGAAGGCTACATTTGAGGATTTCGACACACGTTTGAGAGCTCTTGAGCATTCGGTAAACGATGTTATTATTGGCTCTTTGGAATCTGCAGCAACTGAATATAAAGATGCTGAAGACTTTGGCAATTTCAAAACAGCTTACGGTGAAAAACTTGCTGGCCTTATTGACCCATACAAGAAATTGTTTGGTGAAGATTATGATCTCGAAAGAACACTGTTCGATGATCTTAGAGGTACAGAAGGTTATGGCTCAGAAGAGTTTGATGAAGCCGGTGTAATGGATGCAAGAATTGCTGACTTGCAGTCAAGAATCGACGCTCTCAAAGGTGAAGCTAAGCCAGAAGAGGTTGAGAAGGTCGAAGAAGAAGTTGACGAAGCTGAAGCTGATAAAGCTGAAGATGAAAAAGAAGAAGAGATTAGCGACGAACAGCTTGCAAAAGAACTGAAAGACGCTATGGACGCAGGTGCCAGCGACTAAGTACTAATTTATTGTCATTGATAAACCCCCTTATTTCGCCCATCTTAGAAATAGGACGGGTTTTTTATGCTCTAAAGAACAAATAGAATATAGGAGATTATAAGTAAAAGAATATGCCACCAAAGAAAACTACAGGACAACTAAATGGAAAAACCTTACCCGCTGTGAAAGCAGGCGGCTGTACTCTTTTTATGCCTGGGCAGGATTTAGATGAGGTACTTTATTCATCTTATGCCAAAAAACTAGAATACGGAACTACAAACAAATCAACTTGGCTTGAATCATTTGTTGATGCAAACCTTGATAAACTAAAACAAAACTTATCAAAAGATCCAACAACAGCGTTGTCTGCTATGAGAGAAATGAGTAAAGTTGTAAAAGATACTCAAGACTTCTACAATAAAAGAAAAGCTACTGACACCGACTTCTCTAAATATTTGCTCCGAGATAAATTGTTTAGTTATCAAAGAGAAGTTTATGATGACCCTAATAAAAAGAAAACAATGTTATGGGGACGTCGTGCTGGTAAAACTCATACAGCTTGTCGATTAGCATTGAAGGCTGCTCTTGAAACAGATGAAAAGCCTAGAGAAATTATTATTATGGGATTGACACTTGAAAAGACAGCAGGTTTGTACTGGGAACAGTTGAAGAATGCTTGTCTTGACGCTCATATAAATACATCTCGAATTGACAGTAGTTCTTATACAGTTATATTGTCTAACGGCAACAGTATTCAACTTTGGGGTAACAACAGTAAAGCTGAAAGAGAAAAGCTCAGAGGTAAAGATACTTATATGTTCATTATTGATGAGATGCAGTCACAGCAAGGCCTTTATTATTTGATGACAGATATTGTTGGTCCAATTGTAAAAGGTAGAGCTGGTGAAATAGTTTGTTTAGGAACAGCTCCAATCTCTGCAGGTACTAAATGGGAAGAAATGTTGAATGATCCTTTATGGTCTCATTCCCACGCAACAATGGAAGACAACCCAACAATTCCAAATCACGAACACGCTTTGGAAGAAGTATTGCAGGAAAACCACTGGGATAAAAGCAACATTACTTTCAGACGAGAATACCTCGGAGAAGTTGCTTATGATACTGAAAGAATGATTTTGCCAGAAAGAAAGTACTATACAGAAGTACCAAATACATTCAAGCCAGTTTGTTGTTATATTGGTGTTGATTATGGTTGGACAGACTACAGTTCATTTGCTCCAATTATATTTGATGCTCAAGGACAAGGTTACTTGATAAATCAATGGAAACAAAATAAAACTTCAAGTAAAGCATTAGTTGATAAAATGAAGTCTTTAGTTGACTCAATTCATAATAAATACAACATACCAATGGCAGACGTCCACGTTGTTGCAGACTCATCTCACCAACAGATTTCTCAGGACATTTACAATATGGGTGTAACAAACATTCAGAATGCTTATAAGCTTGAAGAGAATTATCAATGGGCAAGATTAGGGGAAGCATTGAGCTTAGGTGAATTGTTAGTTGAAAAAGACTCTCCTTTTGATAAAGAATGCGATGCATTAGTTTGGCAATGGAACGCAGAAAAGGGCTGTGTTATATATAAAATAGATGAAGACATTTTCCACCCAGATATTTCTGATGCTTGCAAGTACGCTTTGAATACATATCTTACAGACAAAAACAGAGGTTAGTGTTGTCTAAAAAATACAGTAAGGCACCTCTAAAGTGTCCCATAACTATATATAATATATTCAAATTTATAAATTTATAAATTTATAAAAATAGATATTATTATATATAGTTATGGGACACAGTCCCTACTATCTTTTTTGGATAACAAATAGAATATATGAACTTAGTAATACCATTGAACAGTCACATCAACACCGCTGATGATAGACTCATAACAGATTTAGATACCCAAGAAAAAGATGTTCTAGAAAAGAAAAACACTCTCAAGTACAAAAACTGTTTGGCTCCGATGTACAAGAAAGTAGAAGCTAAAGTTTATACAACATCAGGCCACGAAATTGAATTGGTTGACAACAATACTTTGAGAGATGAGAATGGTAGAACTTACTCTGTTGATAATTCATTAGTTGTTGATAAAGCAATTGATATTACAACATTATGGAGCGGTGAACTTACTTCTGCAATATTCAAAGATGATGTTATTTACTCAATTTGGAAATCAGAAAGAGACTATACTATAGTTGCTTGCGACTCTGATAAGAAAATTATCGACACAAAAACATATCAGATAGAACAGACTGACTTATTGTATTACAATGTAAAGTTGGCAAATTATACTCGTGAAGCATCTAAGGCTGACGGCACAGTCCGATTTGTTGTTCAAGAAGTATTATCAACTCCTCTTACTCGCATTTCAGAATACTCAATTGATTTGGTTGATGATGTAATTGAAAGAACAGAGGACTTAGTAACAGATTATAATTATTTGACAGGAAAGGATTTGTATGTTCTTGAGGCTAATAATGGTTTGTACGTTGGTACTGATGATACTGATTTACGTAAAAGGTTTACATTCACAAACGGAAATGTAGCTTTCAAGTACTGGGGCTGTCTCGGTTCTAATGGTTTGATTACTGGTGAGCCAATCTTGTTGCCTTACACAGCTTCAGGTACATCAATGAAAGATGTAATATTTGACCAATCTGGTGATTTTACTTATTTACCAAACGGTATCGCATACACATTTACAGCAAATGATGTAAAAACAGATGCAGAATGGATAACTGCAAACGCTTCTCTTTCAACTGCATCATCAACTCAAAACGGAGCTCCTACTTGGGGAAGTGTTGACCACAGCAGAGTAACAAACAAAATGTTCTTTGTTGGTTATGACATTGAAAATGAAATCCCATTAGCTTTGACTCCTTCTGCTAATAATACTGACAAGTCTCATATTGTTGCATTAGAGAATGCAGAGATTCTACAGGACACAATTCCTAATACACACGTTTCGATAGACCAAGTTGACTTCAGTGACTCTTGGGGTAATTTGACTTGGAATAACGGTACAGCTTCTATTAGTAATGGTTGTAACCCATTCCCTTATCGTTATACAGTAATGAACAGAGCTGAGTCAAAAGGAAGATACTGGGATTATGGACCAGGCTGGGCTAGATGTTATTTCAGAAGAGGTACAATAAAATCTTTCCAGAAAACAAGTACTTGGTACAGAGGTTTTGTTGAAGAGATGCCAACTTCTATTATTAGCTTTGGTCTTTCATCTGCTTCTATTATGAAAAACTCAATCAGAATTGAATACCTCGAACCAACATCTAAAGGTACAATGTCTGATGATAAACCTTATGCTTTAGGTTACTGGGTTGCAGATGATGCTAATCCTAGTAAGTACTATAAATACCATAAGATTGATAATGAGTCTCATATTTGGACAACATTTATGGGAGCAGACAATCTTGGTGAACACGTTCTTTTAGGTTCAATTCCATTCAATGTTGATATTGTACCTGAATTGAATGTAAAAGACCAGTACTATGGTTTGCAGTATATGTCAACATCAGTAAATGGAACTTTGATGACATCTGCTTCTATTTCTAACAACAGCAACTCAATGATCTTTATCAAAGACAATAACACTGCTGCTTTGTTTAGTAACGGTATGGTTATGGTTGGAGTTAGAAATGGCGATGTAAAGTTGACAAAGATTGCCGACTATATGTACAAGACAAATACGATAGTTGGTAACAACTTGTTTATTGACTCAAAAGAAACATTCAGTGGACAAAGAGGCTTCATTGCATATAATGGAGAAGAGATCTTGTCTTTGGATTCTATTATAGGTAAACGTCCTGCAATTGATGATACTGATACAGATGGTAACGACAACTACTTTACTGCTTCAGGTTATAACATCAATATGACAGATATGCAGAAACGTGGTGTTTCATACATCTTGCCTGCTGTTGAAATCCAATTGTGTATTGACTCAACTCAAGCAGAAGATTTGACATATCAGATGATGGACAACAAGAAAGAAATCTCTAAACCATTGCTTTATGGACAGTTTACATATAAAGATGATCCTCTTGACCATTATTATACTCATTCATACAAGTCTACATCAGTTGAATATCAGACAGGTAAAAAGTTGGAATCAACAAGCACAGGCGACATTGATACAGACTGGTTTGGTATTGCAACATTTGACATAGATAAGAAAGGTTTTGTTTGGTATACAACAAATGAGGTTTATTACTTCCCACTTGGTATTGTATCGATACTTACAGGAATCAACTACCTTTCTTCAACAGTTGATATGACTGATAATTATACAGTAAGATTGTACAGAACTCAGAACGTTACATTCCCAGTTTACAATCCTACAACAGAAATTTATAAAGGTAGCACAATCTTTACTATTTATGGTTACAACTATTCATTTGACGGACAGGCAGTTTACTACTTAGGTTCTGGTGAAGATACAACTCAATCCAACTTTGCTTGTTATGCTTTGGGTATGAAGTTCTTGGCCAACTCTGGTACTGAAGCTTATTTCTATTCGCCATTTGAAAAAAGAATGTACTTGTTTACCGGTTCAAACACATTGCAGATTGCTGAATCATTAGCAAGATTTGGCGACATCATTGATTCTATTTATTCATCAAATGAACAGATTTTGTACTTGATGACTGATGATGGTTCAATTATTGCAAAGTCTCAGGACGATATGTGTTTGATAGAAAAGATTGATACTGCATATCATTTCGAAGGTACTGACACTGGAATGATCTTAGCAAATGATTTCAATTTCATAAAATATAGATTACACCAGACTGACGAAACAGAATGGTTGCCTATTGAATATGAAACTGAGTATCTTGGTAAAAATGACGCTTTGTATAAAATTGCTTCAGTTGATATAACATTCTTCAAAGGCAATTCAAATACAGTTGAAGGATCATTGTACTTTGAGTGTATGCACGATAATGTACCAAAGAAAGAAAAGCAGGATTTCAAAATTACATCAAAAGATTGGTTACCAACATCTTTGAATAAGATAAGATTTGTACCAAAAGATAATATGGTAAAAGCATTCAAGTTTGGTTTGAGCAGTGACGACTATATACATATCGCAAATGTTTGTGTAAATATCGAAGAAGCTTCTCAGAATACAAATGCACCAATTCATAGATAACAAAACAAATAGATAAAGAGGACTAATAAATGGATTTAGGCGGAATCGACAGAATGGCCGGTGAATCTGGCTTCAATACTAGTTGGGATGACCCAAGAGGACCAGCAACATACGGTGACAAAGGTAATATGACTTATGACCAGTGGATGCAGTCATTAGGTTATGAAAAAGGATCTTACGGCCCTGCAGATGATGGCTATAAAAGATTTGTTGAAGGCGGCGGCGGTTGGATAAAAAATCCTAAAACTGATTTAGGTAAAACTGAAGTTGCTTTAGGTCAGCAAGGCGCAATCGCTGAAGTAGAAAACTCTAAGATAAACAAAGCAGTTGACCAGACTAATAACAAGCAGGAGTCTAACGACAACGAAATAACAAACAACTATGAAAAGCCTGCTGATTATGGTTGGATTACTGGTGGTGAAGTAAAAGAAGACCAAGAAGATGGTTATGATCTCGATACATATATCTTCTCTAAGAATATGTTGTCAGGTAATCGACTCGATGATGCTGGAAATCCTATGGGATTCTATGGCGCAATGGAAACACCAAGCTCATTGAAGGCAGATGCTGAAGAACGTCTCAAATATACAAAAAAGAGCTCTCCTAAATACAAAGAAATCCAGTCAAAAATTGAAAAGTATGACAAAGCGATTGCAGCTTATCAGAAATATGTTGACGCATACAAAGATCGTTATGAAGCTGATGAGAATAAAAACAAATATGTTGACTTTGATAAATCCACAGACCCAGCTGATGCTGACTTAGAAAAACAATACAAAAGATCTCAGGATAAAATTACCGATTTCTATGTAAAGCGTTCTGAATTGGAAGGCAAAGCATATGATACTAGAGATAAGATTTTAGTTGGCCATGAATGGGCTCCTGATAAAGAATCATACGATGAAGAACCTTCTGAATACGAAGGTTGGATTGATAGTGATAAAGAAGAATATGGCTCAGGTAATGTTTATAATTATACGGGTTCAGATGATGACTTTGCAGCAAAAGTAAATGCAGCAAACAACGCTTGGGACCAAGTAGCACTTATAGAGAAAAACATTGCTGATGCTGAAAGAATTATCAATGAATACCCAGAGAAAAGGCAGGAAAGAGCTGCAGCTTTGCAACAGTCTGTTATGGATGATTATGCTGCTGGTAAATTGACTCCTTTTGAAGCTGCAAACAAATTGGCAAATATTCATAATGCTAAGATTGATTTTGGTATGTCTGCCATCTCATCAAGAATTGACCCAGATACAGATATTATGGGTAAGATTGGTGGCAGAGAAGAAGTCTCAAAAGCTGCATTGGAAACTGAACTTGCTGATGTTACATCTCCTTCAATGATTGAACAAATTCAGAAAATTGAAAACTTGGCTGAATTGAGAACAATGATTGATAATGTTGATGTTTCTCAAATCAAAGATGAAAAGCAGTTTGGTGAAACAGTTGACTTTGTAAATGCTGCAACATCTCAGTATACTAAAGTTGCCAATACTGAATTGGAAAAGTTGATAACTGAGATTGCTAAAGATGGTGGCGACCTTCAGAGATTGAGAGAAGATGGAAGATTTATTGAGCTTACTCAAAATGTTTATGAAGATGCTCAGTCTGCTTTTGATAAAGTTTCTGAATTGGAAAAATATACAGAAAAGTTTGGTTTGAATGAATACGGTAGCAAGAGAGAAGTAAAGAAAGCTCAGGTTGAAATCTCTCAGAAGATTGCTAAAATACAGAATGATTTTGAGTCTAAAGCTGTTGGTTCTTATTACAGCCCAGGTTCTGATATGGGTGGCATTCAGGCAACTGGTGTTTCAAATATGACAAAAGAAGACATCAAAGCTTTTGCCAACTATACAAAGTCTATTACTTGTACTAAAGATGCATTGGTTGCATTGATGAAATCAGCTGCATTCAACGGCGCTGAAGATGTAAAAGGTGGAGAATACTCTGAAGCTTGGAAGAATGAACCAGCAATAAAAACAGACAAGTCATTGAAAGGTGGTTTGAAAGCAAATGACTCAACTACATTGACTTGGAAAGATTGGGTTTCTGCTTCTGCTAAAGGTTTGGCAGGTACTGTTGCTACAATCGCTGGTGCTGGTGCTATGGCTGTAAACCCATTAGTTGGCGGAGTTATTTTGGCTGCAGGTCTTGGTATCACAGGTAAAGCTGGCCTTGATATGACAACTAAGATTACTGGTGCTCATTCAACAAACAGAGAAAAGACGTTTGCTCAGCAAGGTACTGGTGTTGAAAAAACTAATGCAGATGATTTTGCTAATATATTCCATATCGGAGCTGCAGGAAATAAAGTAACTGCAAAAGATGTTATCAATGACATTGGTAACAGAACAACAGAACAGGCAAACATTGGTGATGAAAAATCAGTTGGTACATATACTAAAACTGCAGGTGGTTTTGCTGAAGCTGTATCAGGATTTGTACTTCTTTCTACAGGTAACATCTTAGGTGTACTTCCTATTATTGACGGTGTAAGAGAAATGAAGTCAGGTCTTCAGGGTGGATTGGAAAACAACCTTGATGCTGCAATTCAGAACATTTATCAGTTGGCAACAAGTGTTGATACTTGGGCTCACGCTAATCTTGACATTGATAAGTTGATGAATGACCCTAATGCTGCTTCTAACCTTATGAGTTCTGCAACACCAAAAGATCAGGTTATTGGTCGTAGAAATGCAAATGATGCTGCATTGAGTTCTTTTGGTACTGCAAGCGTAAACGCTGATGCTGATAACAAATACTCTGGTTATAGAGAAGAAGCTAAAAACAAAAACTTGGCAACTGATTATAACGCAGGTATGGAAGAAAACATAAATGAAGCTGTTTCTTCTAAATATGTAAAGATTTTCAAGGTTATGCTTGACAAAGAACCAGATTATATTAGAAAGGTTTTGATAGCTATACCAAAGAATCATAGTGAACACGAATGGAAGTAGATAAAATGAAATGGGTTAGCACTAGAGAAATCGCAGATGACAAGACAACAATCTCAAGTACAAGATGGGCTTTTGCAACAATCATAAAGTTTGACATTCTAATAATCTTTATAACTGTAATTGCATTCATCATTGGACATTTCGTAAGTATGCCTTTCGATGTTGCAGTGTTTGGTGGAATTGCAACTGTCCTTGGAGTACTAACAGCAGTTGTAACTGCAAGTAAAGCTTTACAAGGGTTTGAGCCAAAACAAAAAGAGTAATCGGATTTGTTGTCTAACCAATACAGTAGGGACTGTGTCCCATAACTATATATAATAATATCTATTTTTATAAATTTATAAATTTATAAATTTGAATATATTATATATAGTTATGGGACACTTTGTGTCTGTACTATATTTCTTGGACAACAAATAGAATATATGAAGTACGATAAACAGATACTTGAGCTTCAGGATAAGCTACTTGAGGCTTATGGTGCTAAACAGATTTTTACAATCAGAAAAATACAGAAAAAGCTAAAAGCGCTTAGACAAGCTGGGGAGAAGAAATAATGTTACAAAAACTCTCAAATACAAATGGATGTGGAGAATCAGCTGTTGCTAATAAAAAGATTCAAGACTTGTGTACTTGCGTGGATGTAATTCAGGAACAGGTTGACCATAACACAGACAATATAGAAACAAATGCAAATGACATTCAGGACATAAAACAATTTCTTGATGATGGTACATTTACTAATAACGTTTCAGGTAGTGTTGTAGAAGCAAGAGATAGAGTTGTTACTGATAGAATTGCATCACAGTTTAGTGCTCCAGTTGAAGTTTGTGGTGGAATAACAACTGATGGGATTGAAGCAGATGTTGTTGAATCGAAACACGATGTTACTGCTGATAACGGAAATGTATCATTGGTCGCCACTGCTGCAAATGTTGTAACTGCCGTTGCTTGTGCAGAGAATGCAGTTTGCAAAGCTGAAGAAGCTATTCAGGATGCAGCTGCTGTTCAGGACAATTTAGACCAGCATATTGTTGACGTTTCTAATCAAGTTACAACAAAATGTTTGATTTCAGACGATTCAAACATTGGCGATGCACAAGCCTCAACAATGAACATTGGTAAATCAACTATTGCTGAATTGACTGCTGAATTGCAGAATGTTGGTATTTCTAAATTTGATGGAAAGTTCTTTGAACCAACTGCAAAAGACCCAACTGATTACTACCAGATTTTCTTACCAAACAAGTTCCAGGGTAGAGCAAAGTTTGTTGGTGTTGATGAGTTTGGACAGACATTATTCTCTGCAGTATTTGATACATCTTTCTCTTCAACCAACTCAAATGACCGAGAAGGTACTGCATTAGTACTTCATTCTGGTTTGTCAAAATACGACTTCTACCAAGTTTTGCGTAGAAGAGACTTAGACCAGTTATCATTCATTACTCAGTCTAATGTAAAAAGAATTTATTACAACTATGTCAACTTAGATAAAGATAACCCACCTACTTATGACATTTATCCAAACTTGACAGATGATGGTCCAGACTATACTTTGTACAACACAATTTATACTGCTGAACACTCTGACCAAATTGTTGTTTTAGGTAACGAAGATACGTTGAATGGTGGTTTGACAGTATTCGGTACATTCTATGCAACTGCTTTTGAAGTACCAGAAACAGAAGTAGCAAACGTTCGAGTAAAACATCAGATTTATGGTGGCTTCAACTGCAACACTGGTGAATATGAAACTTGCGGTACTCCTGGTGGTATTATTACATACAACTCTAGAACTTCAACACTTGAATGTAACGTATCTTGGATAAATGGTTGTCCTAGACAAGTATTGAGAAAAGGTGCTTGCTATGACCAAGATGGTTATGGTAATGAATGTTCTTATTTACAGTTTGAAACAGTAAAGACAAAAGACCCAGTAACAAATGAGTTCAAACCTGCACTTGATACTGACTTGTTGTTTGATGAAGTTGGTCTTGCTTCTTATAAAGGTGAAACTGCTTCTAATACATTCCCTATTGTTCACTTAGGCGATGACTCAACTGTTCACGGAGATATAGAAGTTGTTGGTGACGCTACAATTGATGGTAAGACAGTAACAAGTTGTATCGAATCTGATGACCCATTGAACATTACTGCACCTAATGTAACAACTAATGCAGAATGTATTTACGATTTTGCAGACGATGTTCTTGAATGCGTTTCTAATGGTAAAACTGTAAATGCTGTATGTCATATAACAAATGCAGAAAATGTAGCAGTAAATGTAATTGAAACACTTGGTATATCAGCTTGTTGCGGAACTGCAGTACAAGGTGGTTTGACAGTTGATGACATTACTATTACTGGCAAAATAAAAGGATTTACTTGCACTGATTCTGATTTCAATGTTGGCGGACAGTTAGCAGTTGAGAATGATTTGACTGTTCACGGTGACCTTTATGTTCAAGGTACAGTTGTTGCTACTTGCGAAAAGCAGGTATCTACTTCATCAGATTATGTAACATTGCGAGAAGGCGTAAACTGCCCTCTTGGAAACAATGAATACTCTGGATTAGCAGTAAACAATTATCAGGCAAATAAAATGGCAACTATGGCAGTTGATAACTCCGGTGAATGGAGAATATCTGCTGGCGTAAATGCTGTAAATTATACTTATATTGACATATCAAACTATAAAAATGTTTGGTATAACAACCTTTCTCAAACTACAACAACAGTAGTAAAAGGAATTACAAAGTCGGCAATGTTTATCGAACTTGATGAAGTTGCTCTCGACTCAAATAATGAATACTACCATAAATCAGGCGTTGATTGGTTTGGACCAATTTCTATTGTAAACTCTAAATTCGATATTGGTGATTTGGTTACAAGCGCTGCTAAAATTGCAGAACTTGAGCTTTTGACAACTGATGATTTAGTTTATTACAATTCATTGGTAATTGCAGAAATTGACCCAGCTCAGAACCAACCATTATTGACAAGAAATGAAATAACCTGTTTCAATGATAATGACTTGCTTACTTGGGATGCAACAAACTGTAAAGCAACTAATGCAGTAAGACCTACATTGAATGACCAGATTTTTACTGCTAAGATTGACCCACTTACTAATGCAGTTACTTATTGCTGGAAGGATAATGAAGCAGGTTCAGTTTGCAGATATGCAACACGAGCTTGTGCTATGGCTGCTATTGCAATTCAAGAAGGTTGTGCAGGCTATGTTCCTGATAATGCTTTGATTGTAATTGACAATGAAGTTTCTTATACAATGGGAGAAGATAGATAATGAATACATTTATACTTGACAGACATACTGACCCACAGAATCCAACAGTTACATCAGTTCAGAATGACAGAATACCAGTTTATGACACTGTTGCTGACGCTGAAGCGGATTTAGCTAATTTGGAAGTTGGTCAGATTGTTGCAACAAAAGAAGTAGAAAAGAGCTTATTCGATTACATTTATCCAATTGGCTCAACATATACACAATACCCTGATTGTGCTAGCCCTAATGAATTGTGGCCAGACACAACTTGGACAGAATTGGATTTCAATGGTGCTTTCTTTAGAGCAACTGGTGGTTTAGCTCAGGCATTTGATAACCAGACAAGTATGCAGAGTCAAGAAACTGCAGTGAACTCATTATCTGCATCTCAAGATTACCATAGACACCTTGCTTATATGAACAGTAAAAATGAAGCCAACGTATCAGGTGGTTTGACACTTACAGCTTGTGCTGGTAGTGCTGCAAACACAGGTAATAGAGGTTCTTCATATACATCGTGTGCAAAACCTGGCATTACTTTGACTGGTGGCCAAGAAACAAGACCAATGAACTATACAATCAAAATCTGGAAAAGAACAGCATAAAGAGGAATAACTATGATAGCAAAGATTGAATTAGACGGAAATAATAACAAAATATTGAAGCCTTTAGCAAATGAGTCCAAACCTTTCTTGGGCTTTAGTGCTGGTATGATTATTCCTTATGGTGGAAGTACAGCACCTGCAGGATGGCTTATTTGTGATGGAGCAGAAGTATCAAGAACTATATACGCAGACTTGTTCGCAGTAATTGGAACTGCCTTTGGAAGTGGAGATGGTTCTACTACTTTCAATATCCCTGATTTGAGAGAATCAGTACCAAAGGGTGCAGGACTTACAGGTAATTCTAACAACCACATGGACGCTGATGGACTTGCTGTGGGTGAATTCTTGGACGATAGATTACAAAACCACAGACATAGTATAAATTATGCTCCAAGTGGTAGTGGAACAGATGGTTTTACAAATATTACAACAAATGTTTCATCTAAGTCAACTGGTTCTGTAACTACAGATTCACGTTCTGGTGTCACTACCGAAGTAAAATCCGTAGGTGTAAACTACATCATCAAGTTCTAATTACAAATAGAATATAGGAAACAGACGATTATGACACCAGCAATCTTTTTATATATGACCATTGAAGCTGCTGTTTTCCTAGTTCCAATGGTAAAGTTGTGGCTTGGGATTGGAGCTTGGAAAAAAGAAGTGGAATTGAAAATTGAACAAAATCAGAAAAAAGTAGATGAAGTTAGAGAATCAGTGCAGACTCTTTCGGCTACGCTTGGAAGAATAAATGATACACTGATTATTATTAGTACGAAAGTTGACCTTTTAGTAGCAGGTAAATTGAAACACGATGGCGAAAAATAATTTAGATAAATCAAGCTTTCAAAAATTATTTAGAGAAATGTATTCTATAAATCCTCAGAAGTGGAATAAAATCTTACAAGCTTCAGGAAAGACTTCATTTTCTAAAACTGCTAAACCAAATAAAATTGACAGACAGTCAATGGGTTCTAATGCTTTCAATAGACTAATGAACATTGATTACCAACATTTTGATAAGTTTGGTAAAAAGCAGGATGCTACAGTAAACAGACCAAAATCTATTCGTATCAACGGTGCAACATTACAGAATACCCGAGATACAAACCAAAGAAACAAGAATGCAAAAGTTGAATATGTTGACTCTTCTGCAGTAAACAATTTCAACGTAAAAGATAACCAAGACGGAACTAAAGATGTAACAGTTCAGTTCCAGGGTGGAGATGGTAAATCGTACTTATATCCAGATGTACCTGCAAATGTAGCAAACGGAATGTATGCAGCTCCTTCAAAAGGAAGTTATGTACATAATGTTTTATCTCATTATTCAGATATATCCAATCCAAAAGTACAACAGAAAATTAGAGAGGGTAACTAATGAAAACTATAAGTAATAATACAAAAGCCCCTTTTAGATATAAGGGAGTAACAGTACCAGCAGGTGGACAGATTTTCATTGATGATGACGGAAAGATTCTTACCAACTTAGTTGATATTGAAAAAGCAGCTTATCTTCAATCAGAATTGGAAAGAATAAGTAGTGCTTCTGATTCTGCTGATATCGATATGCTGAAACAGTTGCAGACACTCTCTAATCAGATTGCTGCAAACCAGATTTCTATTGCTGATGTTGATAAAGCATTGGCAGATTACAAAAAGGCTAATGATAACGCAGTAAAGAATAACAAAAATAAATCAGCAGAAGATGTTGAGAATACAAACAAAGCAATTGTTGACGCTAAATCAGAAATTGAAGCTGACATTGATGCAATAAATAACTCTATTTCTAGTTTGATTACTGATGTTGAAGAGGTCTCTTCTAGAGCTACCAATATGAAGAAAGACATCAATGATGTTTGTCTTCGAGTTGATAACATTCAGGAAAGTAAAGACGAAATTGCTGCTTCATTGGCAGATTACAAAACTAAAACAGATACCAACATTGAAACATTGAACAAAGGTTTGGAAGATGTAAGACAAGACGCTTCTGCTGTTCAGAATAACTTGACTAATGTAAAAAAGTCAGTCAGTGCTATACAAACTGCAAATGCTAACATAGAAGCAACAGCAAACTGTGCACTAAATTCTGTTTCTAGTTTGTGGTCTTCTCACGCTTGTAGAGCTGCTCAGGTTGATGAATTACGTTGTACTTCTAAAACAATGAAAACTGATATTAGCGGCTTGAAAACTGATATAAGTTCAATCAAAACTTCTACTAAGTCTATTGCTTGTAATCTTCAAGAAGTAATAAGTTCAAATGAAGCAATTGAAGCAGAGAATGAAGCTTTGAAGAAAACATTAGCAACAAACAGTACTGACATTGCTTCTATGAAAACTAATACAACTAACATTAGTAAAGAAGTAAATGACATCAAGACTGCTTCTGATACAATCAAATGTGATGTTGAAAAGATTCAGAAAGCTGCTAAGAACAGCGATACTAAAATCTGTAACCTTGAAAAAACTACATCTAACCTCGATAAAACAGTAACTGCTATTGAAACAACAAATGCAGAAAATGCAGCTCAGATTGTAAACATTCAGAATGCCGCTATTTGTATGACTGAACAAGTTGCAGTAATTGAACAGTCGGCTTCTGATGCTATGACAAAAGCTAAGTCTGCCTGCAACTGTGCTAAAAATATTCAGTGCACTGTAAACACACTGACTAATACAACAAACACAATTCAATCAGATTTAGATACATTTACAGAAGCAACTAATACAGAATTATCTTGTATCAAAAATGATGCTACTGCAATTTCTAATGATGTTGCTTGTTTACATAAAGATACTACTGCAATTCAGAACTTGGCTAAATGTGCTTGTGATAAAGCAACAGTAGCTTGTAACTGTGCTAAAAATATTCAGTGTACTGTTGATACTTTATCTGAAACAACAAACACAATTTCTGGTGAAGTTGATTCTCTTACTTGTACAACTGGTCAGATTAGAACTGATTTGAATAACACAACTGCTGTTGCGAATGGTGCTTGTAAATTGGCTTGCTGTAACCAATCTAAAATTTGCGCAATCTGTTGTGACATTGCTACAGTAAAAGGTGACATCAACACATTCAGTTCTTGCCTTACCTCTATTGACTGCTATGCAAAAGCAACCAAGAAAACATTGGATGATTACAAATGCCAGGCTAATGACAACATCAAAAGTATAAGAGACTCTGTCAACTGTGCTCACGAAATACTCTCTTGTTCAGTAAATCCTTGGATTACTAATGTTCAGACAAACTTGAACAATTACAGTTGTTGTGCAAATGACAGATTGACTGCTCTTGAAACATCAGCTGATACAATTGGTAAAGAAGTAAGTGATATAAAAACTGCAACTGCTTCTCTTGCTACTCAGTTGGATGAAGTTTCTCAGTCGGCTAATGAAATAAAGAATAACATAACAGATGTTGCTTGCATTTCAAAAGAAGTAAGTGATATCAAAACTGCTTACTCTACTGCTCAGGCTGACATCACTGAAATCAAACAGAGCTCAAGTTCAATCAGTACAGAAGTTACTAAACTGAAAACAAACACCAACTCAATGTGTACTCAGTTGAATAACTTGAAGACTTCTACTAATACTGCAATCTGTAATCTTCAGACAACAACAGAAGAAATCAGCTCAGACTTGGATGCTATTTCTGAAACAACTGAACAGATGAGAACTGATATTGTTGCAGTATCAAATGAAGTAAACAGTAATATGGATTTGGTTTCTGAAACAACTGCTGACTTGAGTACACGCCTTGTTTCTGTTGAAAACATTATGTTGCTGTTCGATAAAGTTGACATTATGGAACGCTTATTGGACAAGATTGCTAAAAACGCAGAAACAGATTTGGGAACTATTGTTGGTACTGGTAGTACACTTCAATATGCATACTCTAATTCAAGCAATTCATTTACATATACATTCGCTATGCCAAATGTACCAGATGGAACAAACTTGTTGATGTTTGATGTAACATTGCCAGAAATATACGCTTACAGAAATTATTTTAGCGCTGCTAACCCAACACCACAAAATCTTCCATATCCTCAGAGTGAGAAGTCATTTACTTTCAGTATGGACCCTAATGCTGAAACAAAAGTAAAGAAATTTACTATGCCTATTGAAATTGAAAAGATTGATGGAAATCATAGCTGGGTTCAGAGTGTTTATGTTACAATTGACTTGGATAAAAAAACAATCAAGATGACTATTACAGTAGCATCTGACGGTGGCACTAGAGATGATTATAAGAAAGTGTGTGTTGACTTTAGAAAAGCAAGTGTAAAAGTTACAGCCAAAGGTTGGACAGTATAACAAATAGATTGAAGAGAAACATTCTATGCAGAAAACAGCAAAAGAAATAATTATACAAGCTGAAAAATTAGCACAGTGTCAAAACAGTAAAGCCTTTGATTTTGCTTTCAAAGTGTCTTTACTGAACTCTGTGTATACATCTCTTTATAACGATTTGACTGGCTATTCTAATCAGTTTATCAAGTACTTCGACTTCCGAGGTACTGTTGATTTACCTTCCGATTGTTATAAAGTTTTAGATGTTTTCAGCGGTTCAATAGATAACCCATATCACATTGGACAATCAAGTCAGAATAATTTTATTCCTGGCACATACTACATTGAGAATAACACTATTAGGGTAGTTGATGGCTTAGAAAAAGAGTTTCATTGTAAATATTCAACTATGCCAATTACTTTGACAGCGCCAGATATAAATGAAAAATTGGATATTCCTTCAGACTCCGAAATCTTATTTATGGATGATGACGGATTTTATTTCAGCTCAGATGGAGTAAATTATCATTATGTTTTTGACGATGTATCTTATTCTGAGTATTCTGGAACTGTGCCTACTCCTTCCAATTTATTCAACAATTATCCGCTTACTTTCGATAGTGTTGAACAACAAGTTATTTGGAATGGAACAGATATTACGGAAAATTTCGCGGCTTTTGATGCAAATACCGGCGAAGAGTTACATATTAGTAATATCGTATTTGATAATACACATATTGCGATTACTTATGATAATAATGATGTGTATGTAATGCTTTCTGATTTATCTAAATATCAGTTGAACGCAGACTTGTATAGAGGTAGATACTTCAAAGGTGAAGCTTTGGCAATCTGTGGAGATGATTCAACTGGTAAAGGTGTTATAGTAAAATCTAACGATAAGTTTTATTTATGTTCTATAGTACCTGATACAGTCGTAGAATACCCAGAAAACGTTTTCTTTGATGTTCTTGAAGACAGATATGGAATTCAAATCCAATCTCTTTGTGGATTGAATAATGAAGCTTTACAGACAAAATTGCAGAATGATGAATCAAGTTTTTACAATTCTTTACAGAGAAGTCAGCAAGGACTTAGAATAAAGAATGAAAACAATTCATATAGAAATAGGTTTTGGTAATGGAATACGGTAAATATAAAACTTGGCTACAAGGTATCAATTCTCAAGGTGCACAACCTGCTCAGCCTACAGAAGAACAAATGGCATCTGATTTGAGAGTAAAAGGTTTTATTACTCGTGCTGTAGAAAGTGATAATGTTTTGGCAAAAATGATTGGGATGAACATCATTTCAAACGGCTACATGGATGATGCTTTGGCTCAGTTGTATTTTATTGATAGATTTAGAGGGAAAATATAATTATGATGTCAATTTTTGATATTGGTGACAATTTGATGGACTTCTTATCAGGTGGAAGATCATCTTCAAGAGATTATGAGAAAGAAATCTCAAGAGCTTCTGAAGATTACAAAACTTCTATGAATGATATTAGCAATACATATAACACTGATGTTGCAAATGCAATGAAGTTGCAGAAGTCTACTAAAGAATTATATAATGAAGGAAAAGAACAGGCGTCTGCTGCTGCATCTAATAAAGCAGGTCTAGCAAAAAGAAATGCTAAAGCTGCAACAATGCAAACTAACGGTTCTAAATTGATGGCTGCAATTCAAGGAGCTCAATCTGCTACTGATGCTGCAACTCAGGGTTATGATGAATCTGCTCAATCGGCTGCTGGTATGGCTCAGGCACAGAACCAAGCTCAAATCAATCAGGCTTTGAATGCTGCCTCTAATAAAGCTAATCTTGCTCAACAGGCTGCTTCAACAAAATACGACGCTGCTAAATCTGCTGCTCAGTTGAAAGCTCAGAACGCTGCTGACGAAAGAAATAGCAGAAGACAGATGCTTGGACAAATTGGTTCGGCTGCAATTGGTTCATTATTTTCATAATAGGAGATAGAAATGGCAAGAAACTTTGAAGAAGAAAGAAAATTACATCAAAAGATTATTGATGAAAATAAGGGAAATAAAGAAATCGAAGAAGCTCAGAAAGCTCATATTGATAAAATAAATAAAGATGAAGAGAAAGCCAACAAGAAAGCTGAGAAAAGAGCTAAGTTGGAAGCCAATCTTTCTAAGAATGATGCTGGTCCTGAAGCAGTAAAAAGACAGGAAGAAGCAACTGCTGATATTGCTCAGGTTGATACTCCAGAGAAACAGTTCAAAGTTGGCAATAAAGCTGATGTTGATATTGACTCAATTGCTGATGATGTTATTGCTGGCAAATATGGTAACGGTGTTGAACGAAGAACAAACCTTCAGAATGCAGGATTCGACCCTGATGAAGTTCAGAAAGCAGTAAATGCTAAAGCTGCAAAAGTTGAGGAACCTGCACCTGTTGAAGAAGCTCCTGCAGAACCTGAGCCTGCTGAAGCTGTAGCTGAAGAGGCTGCTCCAGTTGAAGAAACACCAGTTGAAGCTGAATCAGATGTTACTCCTGAGCAGGAAAAAATGCTTATGGAAGAAACTGAGGAAGGTAAAGCTGCTAAGGAAGCTGTTGAAGCAAACAACCCAACTGCTTTGCAGAACATTGTTACTCCAGAAGGTGAATCTGTTTTGAAAGGTTCATTTGATGCTAATGGCCATTATGTTCCTTATGTTTACACTGACAAAGACGTTGGTGGAATGAATAAAGGTATGGCAGGCGCTTTGACAATTATCTCTATTGCATTGGCAGCTTTAGGCGCTGCTGCTGGTATTCCAATCGTACCTGTCAACTTCTATAAATTGTTTGGTAAACCTGAGATGGTTGAAAGAGCTAATCAAGTTGAAAAAGATTATGCAGATGTAATAAACGGAGAAGCTTCAAACAGAATAAATGCTGAGGCTGGAAGAGAAGTAAATCGCGAACAGAACTTGGCTGATGTTGAAGCATATAAAGATGTTTCTAATGAAGAAGCACAGAAGATGGCTCAGGTAAATGCTGCAGGCCAGGGAGCTAATGCTCAATTAGATGTTCAGAGAGAACAGCAAGCTTGGCAGGCTAAACAGGCTGAACTTGACAGAGAGTTCCAGAAAGAAATGAACAGTTTGAATACTGACTCTCAAATCGCTGTATTGAAACAGCAGGGTCTCAATCAACAGGATTTAGCAACATTGATGAATGACTTGGATGTACAGAGAGTATTCAAGAAAATTGAAATGGCTAAACAGAACGGTGTGAGTCCTGATGATCTGGCTAAATGGCTCCGTGGTGAAAAGGGTGTTACAACTCTTGAAGCATATCTTGGTCCTGCTATTCAGGCTGCAGGTTCAATTGGAAGTCTTTTTATGGGTGCTGCAGCTACAGGTGGAATATCGGATAAAACTGTAAAGAAGTTTGATACAAAAGTCAATTCTGATATGTTGAGAAAGGCTTTCAAATGGAGATAACCAACTAACTAGGTACAGGAGAAAATGTGAATTACATTTGTTGTGGTAGTTATAGTGAAATTGAAAATTATGAGTTGGCAAAAGCTGATAATTTCAAAGGTTGGGTCCTTCACCATAGATTAGGAACACATAGCTCTAATGGTGAAAAAAGATTAGTGAACTTGTCTAAGGCTGAACTAATAGCTTTAGATATGTATTATTATAGGCCTGCAGAGGAGTTGATATTTCTTACTAGAGCTGACCATTGTACAATACATAATTATGGACATAAAAAATATGAGGGCTGCGGCCATTTTGTTCCTCATACAGAACAGACCAAACAGGTTATTCGAGAAAAGAAATCTCATAAAGTTTTATGTATTGAGACAGGTGAAGTATTTAGCTCTATAAAAGAAGCAAACTTGAAATATCATACATCTCATATTTCACACGTCGTTACTGGCGATAGAAAAACAGCTGCAGGATTTCATTGGGAACTAGTTCCTGATAGGGGGTAGATGACTTATCGACTTTTCATTCATTGATAATTATGTTGACGATGCTCCTTCGGCTGATATAGCTCAAGCTGAAGAAAAAGATAAACTTTTAGCTGTTGCAAAATATGTTCCACTTTTGGAATGGGTTTATGATCCTTCTAAAGGTGGCCCAGATGATGGTGGAAACACACATCTTGGTTTTGTTACTCAAGCATTGAAGAAAGTTCCAGGACTTGCTTCTGCAGTAACAGTTGATGAGAATGGTGTCGAAAGATTTGATGCTAATATGGTTGCTGCTGCAGCTTTATCATTAGTTGCAGCTTTAGCAAGAGAAGTTTACAACATAAAATTAGACGAGGGATACGCAGATGAAAACATTGGGTAATAGTTTTGTTGATACATTTTCTAAAAATATGGCAGCTGAACAACCATCTCTTCCTGCACAGAACTTGTCAACTAAAACTGGTATAAATAAAAAGAAGACTACTGCTTTACAGCAAAGCATGCTCTCAGTAATGTCTATTCCTCAGAACGCAATGCAAGCACCTGCGGTCTAATAGGAGGAAAGAATGGCCATTTCTAATAATGTGCCAGTTTTCCTAGACTCAGGTTCTGGCTTTGAGAAAAATCAAGTTGAATTCATCAATACATTAGTTCGAACATCTCGCAGAAGTTTTGAAGCAAAAGCTAAACAAGTAATGAAGCCGAAGCCAGATATAACACATTTAGCTGAAGCTAAGTACAATCGTGTTTTGGATTTCAAAGATTATTTGTATAATGATTACTTTACTTTAGCTTTTATTCTCGACCCAACTGGTTTTGTCAAAAATGGTACATACAACTTATTTGAAACTAATAAATCAATAAGATTTCTAAACGGTGATGGCTCCAACTCTGATGTTAGAATTGCCAGAGCTCTGATGAACTTAGGTACTTTTGTTACTTCTTTTGAAGGAAATAAAACAATAGTTCAATTCAAAATGACAGCAGACGATTGGCCAAAAGACGCTGATGATAATCCTGTAAAATATTCAGTTTGTGTATGGGGTAGAATAAATGACTAGTAATACAACTTATGTTTCTTCTATTGAAAACAAGTACAAGAGAGCTAAACTCAATAATGTAATTCGCTCTCTTTCCAATTATGTTGACTGTTCTAGCCCAGATGAAACTTGTCAAGAATATGGACTTTTAGCTTATGAAGGTCCGATATACAAAGATCTTGTAATTCACGGAGATAAAAAGCCTAAAAAAGCAAATACACCTGTTATTGTTTCTAATACATTCCTTGGCACAATCGACATCAATGGTGATTTGAAAATAACTAATGATACGTTGAATGAAGTTTCAACTGATATTGAATACGGTTATGTTTGGAACGGTGATTATGACCACCCAGTAAGTTATACAGCAGCGCCTGTAAATGCTTCTTGTACTTCCTGTTATTGGTGCGATAATACCGTTACTTGCAAATGTGTTTATCCTGATGTACAGTGTTGTGATGAGTTTGGTCCATACATAGAACGTATAACTTGTACTTCTTATTTTACTCAAGTACACGAAAGATGCGTTTTCAAAGATGCTTATAAAGCAACGTATCCTAGTATTGAAAATGTTCAAGGCGGTATTAGTAATGATGCTGGTACAATTTCTGGTCATGGTTCTATTCCATTTTCTTTCTGGTATGACTATAGCGAATTGATGCAAGTAGATGGTGACGTTTACACTTCTGCTGTAACAACTTGTTATTACTTTTCTGGAAACAATCTTTGTTACTGCTTTGAAATATACTATGATGGTTGGATTTCTTGGGACTCTACTAGTTGCAGCGGCTCAATGAGTTTGTCTAACAGTCAACCTGATAGTATAAATGTTGGTCCTTTCTTATGTGGTTTTGATGCTGATAATGCTAAGATGTTATGGGATAAGAATCCTTCAACATTTACAGCGTGTCTTACATTAGGTCCTTATGTAGATGGTTATAGTGGCCACATGGACGGATATGTTTATTCCGATAGCGGATGTTACAGATTACTTCCTGATTCTTGCTGTCAACTAATGGTTTGTATGAACACCTGTAGATATTGTACAGTTTGTATCAAACAAAAGATTAGAGATATTCAGAACAATGTTTGTATTCACGAGAGGTATTTATAAGTTATGGTAATATCAGTTCCAAGAAATAGTGGTTTATTTACAGAACAAGTCTCAGATGAGTTGAATAAGTCTTTTTACTCTATAAATAACAAAATAGAGAATTACGAAAATAAAGACTTGGAATATAAAGAAGATGTTCAATATCTCGGCGCCAATTCTAATAGCTTCAAAAGTGGAAACTTGATTTGCTTTAGAGATGGATTTGAAATAAAGCACGGAATGGATAAATATACAAAAGTTGGTTCAATTTTAGCAACTGTTCCTTTTGACGTATGGGGACAGGCAATTACTTCTAATAATGAAAGTGTTTTTATACATATAAAGGGCAGAGATGTATTTGCTCAAGGCGAGCTAACATTCTACCCTCAGATTGCATATTTGTGTATGGACATTGTTGTACCTAACTTATAGAAACTTTAGTAAAGCTGATGTTATGATAGCAGCAATCCAGAAAAATACAATAAAAGTCAACAAAATAATCATCTTA
>JAEIGA010001592.1_pt1 | contig 35553 bp, 31 predicted proteins | sample 9270691 | NCBI WGS metagenome assembly JAEIGA01 (sample SAMN17057246, study PRJNA624740) | gut metagenome | biome: biome; isolation source: fecal sample | host: Bos grunniens | place: China: Xizang | collected 2019
TCAACACATTGTGGGCAAAGATGGATTCGAACCACCGAAGTCGAAAGACAGCAGATTTACAGTCTGCCCCATTTGGCCACTCTGGAATTTGCCCTAACTCTTGTCACTATTTCAGAAAACGCACTTGCGACAACTTTACCCGTAACACCCCACTCAACATTGAGCCTCTTGTCGGATTCGAACCAACGACCCCGAGATTACAAATCACGTGCTCTGGCCAACTGAGCTAAAGAGGCAACGTTTATTTGTGGCGCCGTTACTGTCGTAAAGCGAGTGCAAATGTACGGCTTTTTTTTTAACTACAAAACTTTTTCCGCTTTTTTTTCAAAAAAATCAGCAAATCTCCGCCTTTACACCAGAAAACTCAAAAAACGCAGAACTTAAAACCAAACATTTTTCACAAGCCATGACAAGTATATCTTACAAATAATACCGCGCCAACGGCTGCCGTTGGCGCGGTCAATAACGGTTTATTTACGATTCTTCTCGATTTGCGCCTTAATCGCATCAACCGCAACCAACAGCGCATCTTCAAACTTATCACTTGTCTTTGATGCATAAAGTTCCCCTGCACCACAGCACAGACGCAAGGCCACCTCTTTATTCTGGGCGGTTTCGGGCTTAATAAGTTTCATTGTCACATCAAGAGATGTCGCATCATCACAAAACTTCTCAAACTTAGCAACCTTTTTCTCTACGAACTCCACTAACTGCTGTGACGCATCAAAATGGACAGACTGAATTCTTGTTACCATAATAAAACCTCCTATATTTTAGTTAACACCGGCTCTTGGATGAGCCTTTTCATATGAACGCTTCAACTCCTCGAATGTAAGATGAGTATATATCTCTGTCGTTGCAAGACGCTTATGCCCCAAAAGTTCCTTGACAGCCCCAAGTTCAGCGTCATTGTTAAGCATAGCCGTAGCAAAGGAGTGCCTCAGAACATGAGGGCTCTTCTTTTTCACCGAAGAGACACGGGATAATTGCCCACGCACCATCCTGTACACAGATGAATGCGTAATCCTGTCTCCACGCACAGAAAGGAAAAGAGCCGAAGAGCCAATGTCCGCAATCTTCTCACGACACTCAAGATACGCAACAAGTTCACGTTTCAACTCCGAAGCAAAAGGAATAATCCTTTCGCGATTACGTTTGCCGAGTACCTTTATAACAGAAGCCGACATGTCGATATCCTCCACATCGAGCCCAACAAGTTCGGAAAGGCGCATTCCTGTCTCATAAAACATCACAACTATCATCCTGTCACGACAAGCCGTATATCCATCCCCAAAAGAAACCTCATCTATAAGAGCATTCATTTCCGACTCCTTAATAAACGACGGGAGTTTTTTTCTCCGTTTAGGCCCTTGAAGCGAGACCGCCGGATTAGAATCGGCAAAATTTTCGGAACACAGATAACGGTAAAACGAACGCAACGCACTCAATTTTCTGCAGACAGACGAAGGGGCCGCTCCGGCATCCATGAGCGATGCAACCCACATACGAAGGATATCGATATCGGCATCGACTATAGACAAAGACTCATCCAAACCGGCAAGATGAGCACGGAAAGCCTTGAGGTCACTCTCATACGCCCGAAGCGTATGAGCCGAGAAGTTACGCTCAACCTTCAAATATCCGATATATGAGTCTATAAACATATTCGTTGCCGAAAGACAAGTCTTCCGGCAACGAATATAAATCAGAATAAATTAAAAAACAAGAAAAGTGCTTAGTTTTTATTCTTCGTTGGCACGAAGCTTCTGAACATAAACAGCATGCTCCATCTTCAGTCTCTTGAGCACTGAAGGCTTGTCAAACTGCTGACGCGCACGCAACTCCTTAATCACACCGGTCTTCTCGAATTTTCTTTTGAATTTTTTGAGAGCTCTTTCAATGTTCTCGCCCTCTTTAACAGGTACTACAATCATTTCCTATTTTATTTATTTAGTTTATATTATTTTCACTTTACACAAAATGCAGCGCAAAATTAGACACATTTTCTTAATCGGCAAAACTTTTACAATATTTTTTGCCAAAAAGACAACAAATAACCATTTAAACACACAGAACGGGAGTGCCGACGGCACTCCCGTTCCAATATAATAAGAAATTCAGTAATCAAAGATTAGGATTGATGCTGCTCCACTCCGAAATTGCAGGAACAATATTCAATGTAACCAATTCATCGCGCATCTTGCAAAGGTGCTCGTAGCTTGCGTCGAGCTTTGCAAGTTCCTCGGGTGTACCTACCGGCATCTTGTATGAGCAACCATTCACATCAAGAACAGTGTCCATAGCCATCATGATGTGATTATATTTCTCGTTTGAAACGTATGTACCGGCAGGATAACGGAATGTCTCGCCACCCATAACCGAACGGATCATCTCAACAGAAAGATATGAAGGGCTCTGGAAAGATGAGCGACCACGCAGTTTGATGATTGCCGCACCACCCTGTGTAACATCCTTCTTCATCTGCTCCCACTCCTCAACAGGGAACTTTTCGGTACCGATAAGTTCTGTCAGAGGCGTTCCGGCAACCTTAACAGCACTGCCGAATACAGCCATCTGCTCGCCATGACCGCCATATGTTGCGCAACCGGTAACCTCACTCATCATCACACCGAACTTCTTGGCAAGAGCATTCTGCAGACGTGTAGAGTCAAGACCGGCAAGTGTTGTTACCTGACCCGGTTTCAAACCGGAATAGAGCAGTGTCACAAGACCTGTCAAATCCGCAGGGTTAAAGATGATTACCACATGCTTTACATCGGGGCAGTAAGTCTTGATATTCTTGCCAAGTTCCTCGGCAATCTTGCAGTTACCGGCCAAAAGGTCCTCGCGTGTCATACCCTCCTTACGAGGAGCACCGCCTGAAGAGATGATGTACTTAGCGCCCTTGAATGCCTCTGCCACATCAGTTGTAGCAGTTATATTCACATTGTCAAAACCGCTCTGACGCATTTCCTCGGCAACGCCCTCGGGAGAGAACACATCATAAAGACAAAGATTTGATGTCAAGCCCATCATAAGAGCAGACTGTGCCATGTTTGAACCAATCATACCGGCAGCACCGACAATCACCAATTTTTCGTCTGTCAAAAATTTCATGATTTTTAATTTTAAAAGGTTTATATAAACTGTTTATTTTCTTGTTTCTGATGCGAATATACTAAAAACAAAAAATTCCGCAACATCATTAACATAGTTTAATCCGGAATCAGAGACCCAATTTGTCAAAAATCCTTTGCGACGCGCCTGCGTTTCCCGACACGTATGCCCCGGCTGCCTTGCCTGCAGCATCCTTGTCATTCGGATTCTCGGCAAAGGCATCCATTTTTTCGCTGAAAGCAAATGTGTTTGCAATCTCAATGCCGCCACCGCACTGTTTAAGGCTTTGCGCCTCCTGGAACTTTGCATTGTTAGGACCAAAAAATACAGGAATACCATAGACCGCAGCCTCAAGAACATTATGTATGCCGACACCGAATCCACCGCCCACATAGGCAACATCGCCATACCTGTATATAGACGACAAAAGGCCGAAGCAATCGACAATAAGACAATCGGCAGCCCTCACCTCGTCCATGGTTGCTTTCGTGTAGCAGACGCACTTGCCTTTATACTGTGTCATTATAGCCTTTACCCGTTCTTCGTCAATCTCGTGCGAAGCGACTATCAATTTCCACTCTCTGTGTGCATTGAAATAGGGCATATACACAGCCTCATCGTTTCCCCACGAACTCCCGACAACAAAAACTTTCCTGTCACCTTCAACAAAAGCCTCTACCAACGGCAACTGACGCGCCTGTTCAAGAATTTTGGCAACCCGGTCGAAACGGGTATCACCAACAACGGAGACTCTATTGACATTGATTGTCTTCAGCAATTCCCTCGAACTCTCATTCTGCACAAATATATGGTCGAAGCAATGGAGCGCCAAACGATAACGTCCGCCCCACAACTTGAAAAAGGCCTGTTCTCTCCTGAATATCGATGACACGCTGTATACCGGTACAGACATTTTCTTGAGACCCAAGAGGAAGTTGAGCCAGAACTCATATTTTATAAAGAATGCCATCTCGGGACGGAATATCGCGAAAAAGCGCCTTACATTCCTTTTTGTATCGAACGGCAGATAGCACACCACATCGGCTTGTTGATAATTCTTTGCCGTGTTATACCCCGAAGGAGAAAAGAATGTGAGCACAACCCTGTATTCGGGATGTTCCGCTCTCAACTTCTCTATCATAGGGCGACCTTGCTCAAATTCCCCCAGCGAGGATGCATGGAACCACACATATTTTGTGCCTGGTTTTATCTTCTCCGAAAGAATGGAGAAAATAGCCTTGTGTCCTTCAATCATCTGCTTGGCCTTCTTGTATCCGAAAACTGCGGCAATCTTGACAAGCAGAATATAGATATATATTACAAATGTATACATATTTATCCTAAAATTCTTATCGCTCTATGCAAGCGTGCAAGAGTCTCCTCTTTGCCGATAAGACCCGAGATATCAAACATCTGAGGCCCTTTGCCCTCACCGACCAAAGCCAAACGGAATGCGTTCATTATCTCGCCCATTCCATATCCTTTTGTCTCAATCCACTCATGTACCGCCCTGTCCTGATTCTCGATAGAGAAGTCGTCGAGACCTTCGAGCAGAGTGGCAAGTTCACTCATCTTCGCTGCCGAGTCCTCTTTCCAACGTTTCTTCACCGTCTTCTCATCATACGACTCAGGAGCAATGAAATAGAAATTAGATGCATCCCAAAGTTCGTGCACAAAATTCACACGTCCTTTCATCAAGGCAACAATTTTTTCCAGATACTCCAATGTTGTATTTACTCCATGCGCCTCTACTACAGGCATGAACATTTCGGCTATCTCAGCATCGGGCTTCTGCAGCACATATTCATGATTGAACCATAGCATCTTCTTGTAATCGAAACGGGCACCGGCCTTACTGCATTTTGCAAGATCGAACTTAGACACAAGGTCGCTCATAGACATAAGCTCCACATCGTCTCCCGGATTCCAACCAAGCAAGGCAAGGAAGTTTACAACTGCCTCGGGGAGATAACCGCTCTCACGGAAGCCCGATGATACAGTTCCGCTCTTGGGGTCGTGCCACTCCAACGGAAATACAGGAAAGCCAAGACGGTCTCCATCACGCTTGCTCAGTTTTCCGTTTCCCTCCGGCTTGAGCAACAGAGAAAGGTGAGCGAAACGAGGCATTGTCTCCTCCCAACCGAATGCACGGTAAAGAAGCACATGCAAGGGAGCAGACGGCAGCCACTCTTCGCCACGTATAACATGAGTAATCTCCATGAGGTGGTCGTCAACGATATTGGCAAGATGGTACGTCGGCAACTCATCGGCCGATTTATAAAGAACCTTATCGTCGAGAATAGAAGAATCTATGGTCACGGCACCGCGTATAATGTCATTTACTACTACCTTCTCGCCCGGTTCCACTTTGAAACGCACGACATACTGATGACCGCTCTCCATGAGAGTCCGGGTCTCTTCGGCAGACAGAGAGAGAGAATTGCGCATCAACAGACGCGTAGAGGCATCATACTGGAAGTTCTCAATGCCGGCACGCTTTGCCTCAAGTTCCTCCGGCGTATCAAATGCGACATATGCTTTCCCGCTGTCAAGCAACATACGGACATATTTCTTGTATATCTCTCTACGCTCCGACTGACGGTAAGGACCATAGTTGCCCCCGAAGCTTACACCTTCGTCAAACTCTATTCCCAACCAACGGAACGATTCAAGTATATACTCCTCTGCACCGGGCACAAAACGGTTTGAATCCGTATCTTCAATACGGAAAACGAGATCACCGCCAAACTGCTTGGCAAAAAGATAATTGTATAATGCAGTTCTTACGCCACCTATATGCAATGGTCCTGTCGGACTCGGAGCAAAGCGCACTCTGACTTTTCTTTCATTCATAACTTATTACATTAATTTGTTTACAGTTGCAACAACAAAGCTGTAAACAAAGCATTAAAACCCAATATAGCAGTTAATTCACGCAAAAATACTACAACTTGCGTTGCTGACAAAATAAATTTATCAATTTTTAAGAAATGCAAATGCCAAAGAGAGGAACAGTATTCAAGAAAAGGCTTTTTATCATTGTTTTTTGTTATTTTTTCGTACATTTGAAAAATCAATGCAATCGGGAACCGCTAAAAAGACAAACTTAGACGTTCACGGAACATGAATTTTATAAACAAACAAGCCTTTATCCTACAGCCATGAAAAATAGATTTGAGCACATTTTGAGCGGACGCACAAGGACTGTAACACAGGTAAGCATAGTAGTATTATGCATTGGGTTGATTGTATTCTTTATGCCCAGAGAAAAATATACACATTACAGCTTCCAGCACAATGCCCCTTGGAATCACGAACAGATTATTGCAGAATTCGATTTCCCGGTAACAAAGGACGAGAAGCAGATTCAAGAGGAGAAGGACAGCATACGCAAACACCATATCCCCCAGTTCAACTACAAGGAGAACATGGGCAGCGAAGCTGTAAAAGGATTCAAGAACTATCTTAACGGCAACACCGCGTCGGGCTACTTCAACGGGCTGTTCAATGAATATATAAAATGCCTTGAAAACCTGTATAGGGACGGAATTGTGTCCGATGCAGATGCAAGAACCATACGAAACGGGAAGAACAACAGGATTGTGCTGAAACAAGGCGGAAAGATTGCCCAGAAAGATGCCGGAATGTTCGCAAGTTGCTCCGAAGCATACGAATTGCTGCTCAGAGCCGACACATTGCTCACGGACGAGGCTCTGACAGGAATGAACCTGAAAAGCTATATCAGACCGAATTATGTCTGTGACACAGCCGCAACAAGAATAGAACTTGAAAGAAGCCTCGACAAAGTTGAGACCAAACTTGGCACAGTGCAGAAGGGACAAAGGATAATAAACAGGGGAGACATTGTCGACAAAAACGCATACCGCACCCTGGAGACCTACTTCGACGAATTGCAGAAGACCGAAAGGAACAAAGAGGGGAACAAACTCTATATGTTCCTCGGTCAGGTACTGTTCGTTATAATCGGAATGTTCATGTTGCTTGCATACATATACACATACCGCAGCAACATTGCCGAGAATATGAACAAGTACACGTTCACAATACTATCTGCGACACTGTTCCCCGTACTTGTAGGCATAATGCTCAATTATGGAAGTGCGAGTGTCTTCATCCTGCCGTTTGCGATAGTGCCTATGATGCTATGTCTTTTCATAGACAATAGCACAGCGCTTATCACCCACACAATAACAATCATGATATGTTCTATTATGGTTGGCTCGCCATATGAATTCTTAATGCTCCAGCTTTTGGCCGGCATAAGCGCCATACTCAGTCTCCGCGAACTTTCATCACGTTCACAGATGCTGCGTTGCGTCCTCATCACGTTCCTTACTTATGCAATAGTATACATGTGTTATGAACTTATAACAGAGTCAGACTTCTCGAAAATGAAGTACAACATGTACATCTATTTCACAGTGAGCGCACTGCTGATGCTCTTTGTATACCCCATGATGTTCCTCATAGAAAAGACATTCGGATTCATATCAAATGTCACCCTTATAGAATTGTCGAACCTCAACAGCAAGTTGCTTCAAAGAATGTCTCAAGAGGCTCCGGGAACATTCCAGCATTCAATGCAGGTAGGCAACCTTGCAGCCGAAGCAGCCGTTGCCATAGGAGCAAACAGCCTGTTGGTGCGCACAGGAGCGTTCTACCACGATCTTGGCAAACTCAATGCTCCAATATACTTCACCGAGAACCAGAATGGAGGAATAAACCCACACGATGCACTTAGCCCCATTGAAAGTGCCGGAATTATAAGAAAACATGTCACAGACGGGCTTGAAATTGCAGAGCATGAACATCTGCCAAAGAAAATAAAAGACTTCATCTGCACACACCATGGACTATCAAAGACAGGATATTTCTACATAAAATACAAAAACGCACATCCGGACGAAGAGATTGACGAGAGCCTGTTCACATACCCGGGTCCCAAGCCATCTACAAAGGAGCAGGCAATCCTGATGCTTGCAGATTGTGTTGAAGCCGCATCACACAGTCTCAAGGAGTATACAGCCGAGAACATAGAAGGGCTTGTAAACGGCCTTGTAGACACCAAGCTTCGCGATGGAGAACTGAGCAAGAGCCCGGTAACATTCCAGGATATAGATATAATAAAGAAGATATTCAGAGACAGGCTCATGGCTATATATCATACAAGGATAAGTTACCCGAGCGAAAACAAGAAACAGTAATCTGCAGATAGTTTGCAGCCCATAGAGAGGTGTTTGCAAAAAGATGTTAAAAAAGAATGGTAAACTTGGCAAAAGATTATGTTCATGCCGAGTTTGCCATTTTATTTTGCACAAGCAACTACACAGACACAACATGAGCAGCATTATTTATTACATCTGGAGGAACAAAGTTCTGCAAAAGAAGATGATGCATACAACAGAGGGCGAAGAGATATGCATCGTAGACTGCGGACAGGAAGACGAAGAACGAGAAAACGTCTTCAACAATGCCAAAATAAGAATTGGCGATGAAATAAAGAGCGGCGACGTTATCCTGCACGACAGCGGAAGCGAAGAGAGACAAGAACTGATGTCAGACAACGTAATTCTGCACGTCACAGGAAACAGAGACTGCGCACATTGCAATGAGACGACAGCATCGCATCATATACAAATAAGCTGCCCGGAGAATCTGGAAAGGGAATATAAAGGAGCGGAAAACCATTGCGACCGTCTCCCATGCGCCCAAATAATCTCAAGACTGGAAAAGATAATACTCCACAGCCACCTTTCACGTCTGCTCATAGAGCGTATAGAAGATAAGTCACTACAGATAGAGCTCCTTCACAAGAATTGCGACCAGAAATGGGATGACACACTATTCAAGACACTTGTAAGAAGTTTCGGATTCGGTATCCAAAGCCGCGTATTTGAAGAGTGGGCAAAAATTGTTGACATACAGGCCTTGGGAAAGCATAGAGACAACCTGTTGCAGACCGAAGCTATACTCTTCGGACAGGCAGGACTGCTTGAGGACTCAAGTATACCCCACTATTACCGGAATACAGCGACACAGAGTTCATACCTCAAAGAGTTGAGAAGAGAATATCGTTTCCTAAAAAGCAAATTCAACCTTAAGGAGATAGATTACAACCAATGGGGCAACGGAAGCGCAACCCCACATCTGCGTATCGCCAGGATTGCAGCTATATACAACAGACAAAGACTAAGCATGTCAGGAATAATCGCATGCAACACCACAGATGAACTTCGCTCGCTGCTCGAAGCACCGTTGCATGGATATTGGCACAACCACACATGCTTCGGTAGCACAGAAACATGCGGCAACATGCCAATAAAGCAGAGGCAAGCCGATGTAATAATCATCAACACTATCGTCCCACTCCTGTTCGTATATGGGAAGCACCGTAAAGAAACTGCACTTTGCGAAAAAGCCGAAACAATTCTCCACAACATGAAAAGAGAAGAGAACAGCATTGTGCGCAAATGGTTGGAACAAGGCATAACGGTAGACTGTGCAGCAGATTCACAAGCGTTGTTACAGCTTAACAAAAAATACTGCTCTACCAACAACTGTCTAAACTGCCACTTCGCTTTCCACTATATAAAGAAAAGACTGGAAGAGGTATAAACCATCTCTTGTTCGGTAATATTATTCATATTACAATCGGTATCTGTTACGTCATATCCGATTTACATCATGCCGCAACCTGAATATCTTAAAACATGTTTTGGTTAATTTATCAAAAAAAGGACAAGATTTGTTTGAATACACAATTCTTTTTTCTATTTTGCGGACGTTAGGAGTTGATTGATTTCATATCATCGGTTTTGCATAGAGTGGGATTGGACATCTTGTCTTTTCTGAAGAGAATGCGACAAGGGGCATAAACCAGGAAAAGAGAAGGAGATACGTTATTGACGACGGGATACTCTTTCCAAGATAAGAGGTTATTATTCAACGCCTTGAATTACATCTTGTATTATTAACCTAAACAACCTTGAATCTATGATTGTCTGGATAGTGATATTAGGAGTTCTGATTCTTGCTTTCAGCGCAAAGGCGTTAGTAAAGTTAAGCCGTAGAAAATATACAAGCCATTACCACCCCAACATAAACACTAAAAAGAAACGGCTACGTTTTGTAAACAGGTTCCGTCACCTTGAAGGATTAGGAGATTAGAGATATTACAGACAATATACTAATACCCCTTTCTCTTGAGCCATTTCCTTGCTTTCTCCCTTTCAAATCGAAAAAGGAATGTATGTGGTTGGGGTGTATAATCCTTTATCGTGAACAGTTCCTTGTTATTGCTTATGAACTGTACGAGGTAGTTGTCGGTTGAGGAGAAACCGGTATCATCTACGATGACATAGCCGACACCTTCAAGCAACAGATGACGCACAAACTCCACCTCGTCGGTTGTTTTCTTGAATTGGACACCTTTAACACCCTCTGCGACATATAGCAGTTCGGGTTTTCGTGATGCTATTATCGCATCGGGTTCTGCCACCAATGCAGCATGTGCCATACTGAAGTAGTTAATAAAATGCGGCGGATACTCATGTTTGCTGAACGAGTTCAAATCTTTGAGATTATGTTTCATAATCCCGTTTCCGCCACAAGATACTCCCGGTATCAATAACAGCACCATAAACCAAGGCGAAAAATTCCGTTTAAACAACCGTGTCGATAACCTATCGGCAATCATCCATAACCCGGTGAAGAAGACTGCTGTAAAAACCGGCAACAATATAATAAGGTAACGATAAAGGCTTGGAGTATTAATTGCAGCAATCATACCTACTCCAAACACAAGAAACGGATATACAACAGCCCTCAATCTCTCCAACCGCCATATGCCGTATGCCGAAACTGCAAGGATTCCTATAGCTACCACCCAAAGCAACAAGGATGGCGAACGCATATAATCGACATTAAAGTATGGTGCCATGCTTTCCGGAAGTGCCTGAACAATCAACATCTTTATCTTGGTACCGAATAAATCCAACGAAATCTGACTTACGTACCTCGACTGCCCAAGGCCGTATAGTGCATTCCTGATAACCCAAGGCAGATAGCCAAAAACAGATACAAGCGTCACTGCAACAGACAGCCTCCAGCGACGGACTGCAGCAAGACCGGCTATAAACGCGCCTGCAAGTACTACAGCCTGTGTTCTTATATAGAACGAGAAGAGCGTTGCAGCCAGGAACAGATACAAACACTTTGAAGACCATATACGTTCTCCTTTGCGTTCATCGGGCAAAAAGCAGAAGAGTAAAAGCGACAGGATAATAAAGAAAATACACGATGACTCACTCATCATCATCGTTGCGAACTCCAGCAGATGCGGTGTGGTGAGTACAGTCGCAGATATTATGAAAGCCAGTGTTTTAGGCAAATCCTGACGTATGAGAAGGAAATAGAGCATAACTGTGCTCCCGAAAAACAGAAGAAGATTCAAGACCTTCTGGGCTACAATCGAGGCTGTAATGCAACGCAACGGTGCCATGAGCATAGGATACCCCGGTGGAAAGTTTGCCGTCGCCTTTCCGAACATGTCACAATATCCCTTGCCTTGAGAAAGAGATGTTGCATTTATATAATAGTGACAGTTGTCACCGTTAATGTCAAGACGGGCACTGAATATGTAGGGGAATACCCACAGGGCTATGATTGCCAGCCCTGCAAGGTATATAAAATCTGTTCTCTTTATATTTCCCCCACCCATTTATCTGTTATGCTCCTCCTCAATCTCCTCGGGTGACATGGGCTTGTATTTTCCAAGACGGCGTGCACCGCCTTCAAAGACATAATAGTCCTCCTCACCGCGAATTCCGCCGAAACTCTTCCAGGTATCAAGCTTATCATAGCAGATGAAGTCTGTGAACTGCTTTTCGGCACGCCATTTGTCAATGAGGTCGGGAATGAAGTATATTCCCGGTTCCACCGAGAACACGAATCCCGGTTCAAGAGCCTTTGCAAGACGCAGAGACTTCCAGCCGAAAAGAGTGCTCTTTGAACGTCCCTCCTCGTAGCCCACATTCACCTCGCCAAGGTTTTCCATATCGTGGACATCAAGTCCCATCATATGACCGAGTCCATGAGGCATGAACATACATGTTGCACCTTTTATTGTAGCTTCAACAGGGTCACCCTTCATTAAGCCGAGTTCAATCATTCCCTTGGCAATTTCGGTAAGTACCAACCTGTGTACCTCGCGATATTCTATTCCCGGTCTTATATTTGCAAGGCCCGTCAAGTGAGCACGACGGAGTATGTTGCATACTGCACGTTGCTGCTCTGTAAAATATTTACCTACCGGCATAGTTGTTGTGAGATCACCTGCGTAGTGCATAGCATTCTCACAACCCGAATCCAGCAGTAACATCTGCCCCTCTCTCAAAGGTGTTGTACCGTATGCGTGGTTATGAAGTGTCTGTCCGTTAACTGTTGCAATAATGGGGAAAGAGAGAGCAAAATTGTGTTTTTGGGCCTCTGACTGCACAACTGCAACTATCTCAGCCTCGGTTACTCCGGGAGACACGGCACGCATAGCAGCACAATGCATGTCAACAGAGACATTGACAGCCTCCTCAATCTGTGCAATCTCCTCCTCACTCTTGTAGTTACGCTGTGCAACAACTGCCTTTATGAATCTCAACGAGGCTCTTGCCTCCTGTTCAGCAGGGTTGATACCCAACAGTTCCTGAAGCCACACCTGATGCTCGCCACGATAGGGAGGAAGGAAATGAATCTCCTGACCTTTCGCCTGCGCGTTCTTTATATATGTGGCGAATTCGGCTAAAGGACGTGTCTCCTCAATACCCACACGCTCACTCTTCTCTTTGATAGTCGGTTGCACACCGGTCCATACGATATCATCTATCGTAAGCTCGTTTCCGAATATTATCTCCTTGTCGTTGTCGACATCAATGATTGCAGCAAGCCCCTCATAGTCCGATGCAAAGTAGTACAGGAATGTCGAATCCTGACGGAAATGGTATGCGTTATCGGCATAGTTCATACCGGTGAAATTGTTACCGAGGAAAATCAACAATCCACTGCCCATTCTCTCTTTAAGCGCCTTGCGGCGTGCGATATAAGTCTCTTTGGAAAACATATTGGTTATATTTATAGTTTTATCTCATTATTATTGCGCGTAACACGAACCACAGGTGCTGTCCGATTGTGGTCAACAGCCCGTAATGGCAACTCATTACCCTGAACCGCTCAATCAGTGAAGCACGATGATGTTTCAAAGATAATCCATTTTGCAGATAATTCACAACAACACCGTTGACTTTAACCAGTTTTGACGAAACTTTCATCACCTTTATGCACCAATCGACATCGGACGAAAGACGGTACTTGAGGTCATAAAAGGGCGCTATGTCCCTACGGGCATAAAATGCCTGGTGGCACACCATCATTCCATCTTTGAAGCTTCGCCATGTGAGGTTCTCCGGTGCTTTCAACCTACGCATACGCACAAATTCACGTGCATCGTTCACTTCGGCTGTCTCACCATACAGCACATGCGGCAGTTCGCTTTCTCCTGCAACAGCATCAGCCAGTCTCTGCAAAGTATCGGATGCATAGAAGGAGTCTCCTGCGTTCAGGAAACAGAGATAATCTCCTTTGGCAAGTGCAATACCCTTATTCATAGCATCATATATACCCTCATCGCGCTCACTTACTATATGTGCGAATTCAATTCCACTCGCCCTTGCCTTCTCCAATGTATCGTCGGCCGAACCGCCATCTATAAGAATATACTCATAGTTGGCATATGTCTGCATCCTTACACTGTCGAGCGTCGGGCCAATAACGGAACTTGCATTGAATGTAACCGTTATTATAGAGAAATTCGGTTGCTGCGCCATCATCAGTTCTTCTGTTTTATATATCTGTAAACCACAACACCCATCATAGAGAAAATCACAATCCCCACAAATACCGACAAGTACAAAGACCATTTGTGGCTTTTTACCATAATCTCATCGACACATTTGAATTCTATGGTGTGCTCACCGGCAGGAAGCGGCAATGCACGCAGTACATAGTTTGCACATACCGGTGTAGTCTCAACACCGTCTATATATGCTTTCCATGTCTTGTAGAAGATTTCGGAGAAGAGTGCCAGCTTCGGTGAAGAACAGTTGCTCTTGTAGACAATATGACCGGGATTGATGTGTTCTTTCATGAATATATCTCCTGCCGTATTGTTCCGGTATTGCTCCGCACCTCCAATCACATCCATCCACTTTTTGTCGATATATGCGGTATTCTTATCTATGTTTTCAATCGCGGTTATCTCCTCTTTTGCATTCTCGACCCATTTTATGTCATTTACCAGCCAGCAGTGTCCGAAAGCAGCTGCGTTGGGGACAACACCCTCCGGAAGAATGAAATATTTCACATTAAGCATGTTTATCACATTCATATTCTGCTTTGCAAGATGATAGTCAATCAAATCCTGATAACGTGAAAGTTTAGCAGGGCTGTATCCGCCGACTGAATTGTGGTGATATGATGTAAATGCCTGATTGAACGGATTTCCTCTTGTAAAATCGAACACCCTGTAGTGCGAGCCCTCACCTTCGAGTTCATGTATTTGTCTGTCAGCATCGGTGAGAACTATTTCGGTAGTCTTCTCCTTTGGCATGAAATCTTCATCTGAAAGAAAACGCTTGCTCACGGGCCACATGTCGAACAGGAACAACGCACTCAATGCCAACACAGCTATATTAGACTTCAATTTTCTGAATGAATATACAAGCAGTACAGAAGCAGCGGCAAGGATGAACAGAAACGAGCGCCAGGCATCGGCAGCAAGCATTGAGGCACGCTCTGCTTTCAATGCGCTGTATATATCAGGAATCTGCGCAATCCCTGCATCTCCGACAGATGTAAACTCCAGTAACGAATTGCCAGAGACTGCAAAGATCAGGGTCAATGCTCCTGCGATACCAAATGAGACATAAAGGTTCTTCCTTGCAAAATCACGCTCCTCTGTTTTTTCCGAACATGCAAGTCTAAGGTATTCCTTTACAGCAAGGAGCGCAAGTGCCGACATGGCCATTGTTGTTATGACAAGCGACATTGACGGCGCACGGAACTTGTTGTATAGTGGCAGGTATTCAAACAAGAATCCGTTAACTGATGACAGATTACGCCCCCATGCCATAATTAGCGTAAATAGAGCAGCGATAAGCAACCACCACTTCTCGGGACCACGCACAATCAGTATTCCAAGAACAAACAGGAAACAGACTATTGCACCTGCATATACAGGCCCTTCAGTAAACGGCTGGTCACCCCAATAAGTCGGTGCAGAGCCCACAAAAGCTTCGGCTTCTCTTTGCGCCTCACGGTTTATCTCATTTCTTATTTCGCGGTTACTGTTTATGAATTGCAGAGCCTCATCGCGTTTTGCTCCGGGATTGTGCTGCATCACAGCATCTATATACTGGCCTGTGATTGAAGCTGCAACATAATTCATATATGCAGAATACAGGGTACTTTCTGTTCCTATGTTGTAGTGCGATGATGCCCCGTAGAAGTTCGGTATAAGCAATGTCATACTCTCGGCCTTGCCGTAGCTCCACGCAAAGGCATAGTCGGTATCAAGACCGGTAGCCTTTCCGTTATCTCCTGCTTTCAGTTCAGAACCTCCGCGCATGGAGTCTTTTGCATAATCGCTGGTAGGAAGCAGTATTCCTATAGCAGGTGCAGCAGACAACACAGCCACAACGGCAAGCACACCTGTCGCCTTGAAGTAGTAAGGCAACCACCTTTCCCTGTATGCAAATACAAAATAGACCAAAGCTATAATTACAGCCGTAAGCAAGACATAGTAGCTTACCTGCTGGTGACTCCAATATATATTAAGGCCTGCCCAAAGCAGCGTTACAAGAGCTCCGGCAAGAAGTTTCCGTCTGTAACAGAGTATCATGCCGCCGATGAGAGGTGCCATAGTGGCGATTACGAGACTCTTGTTCATATGACCGGCATTTATTATTATGAAATTGTACGAGCCGAGTGTGTACACGATAGCTCCGGCCATGCTCAACCAAGGATTGCATCCCAATGCAATCATAAATATGTAGAAACCGACAAAGGTCGCGAATATACACCCTACATGCCGGTACGATGCTCCGAACAGATGAAGTGTCACCAGCTCTCCTGCCGGCTTGAATACATTTGCAGGCTGTGGGGAATATGTATAGTTGCATGGCATGCCGGAAAACATGGAGTTCGACCAATAGGAGTATTCTCCGCTCTCCTCATGATAGTCGCGTGCATCCTTACCCCAGCCCATTGAACCTACAGCATCGGCCTGACGAATATCCTTTCCTTCAAGGACCGGTGAGAAATATACCAGTGTAAGCATCAGGAATGTGAGAACAGCCACTGTATGTGGCACAAAAACTTTCCAACTAAATTTACTTGTCATTACAGTATCCTTTCTTTTCAATAATTTCTTTTAGAATCATGTACATATTATTCTCATAACTCTCAAGAGTGTAGTTTTCTTTTACCAAACGATGTGCCGACCATGCTTTCCGCGCGAATTCATCCACACCCACGGAATCGGCCTGCAACAATGCTGTTTCAAAGGCTTCATATGTAACCTCCTTGACACATATTCCTGTATGTGAAATATCGACTCCTGTAGCCTTGCTGTATACCGGGAACAAAGCACCGTTCCCGAGTACATTCAGCACCGATACTGCTCCGCCTTCCGATACAGAAGGATTAAGAAGGATGCCGCATTGCGAAAGAATCAATGCAAACTCCTCCGATTCGATATCCACAAAACCATGTTCTATTATATTCACATGAGACTCAATTATAGGCCTGTAGTAGTTAAGGAAATCACTCTCCTGTCTGTTTCCTCCGCAAATATGCAGCGTGAATTGCGGATGTGCGACTGCAAAATCAATGGCGATGTCAAGCCCCTTATGTATCATGCCGGAACTGCCGAACCACAATATGTTTCTGCGGCATGTCTCGAAATCCTTGTCAATCGCCGGCTCTGCCACATGAAAATAGAATGCCGGAAGCCACCTGTATTTTGCCTTCTCCTTATCCTCGCCGACAAAATGGCTGAATATGTATTCATCGCCAAGACATATGACAGCATCACTGAAAGAAGCCTCATAATATGTCCTGGGGTCACCGGGAATGTAACGGTTAGATTTCAACATCCACACTCCATGTCTGTCATGAAAATCCTTGTTACGCAATGCCGTTTCCCTATAATTGAAAAGAGTCTCCGCACCGACAGAATAGAATATCCTCAGTGGCTGAATCTTCTTGTCGGCAGCAAAAGAGTTCATGAAGGCATTGCCATTGATTCCGCATATTAATTCATATGAGGAATAATCAATGGAACTGTTCGCACGGGTAGAGCAGTCTACACTGAATCCAAGCCTGTCAAGACATTTGGCAATAACCTGACATTCCGTGAAATTCGAGTGGTATTTCGGTAATTTGCCCTTGCTTTTGAACGTCTCGGGCAAATGACAAAGAAGCGCCCGCCTGTCATGTTTTTTCCCGAACACGTCTTTCACTAATTTTTCGTCAGAAAAAAGCCACTGCACCCAAGAGATGACAGCTGCACCTGCACGCCGTTTGGCAATAGGCCACAAACGCGGTATTTCTGATATTCTGAATTTCATGACAACAAAACCTGATTAAAGTTTACGATAGACATCGCAGGTTTCCCCCACCATTCTTTCAATAGAGAACTCTTTACTTCTCTCCGTTCCCTTCATCCTCAACTCATCACGCAACGCAGAACTTGCAAGCACCTCTTTGAGTACATCATGCATAGACTGTGCATCATTCGGGTTGAAAAACATTGCAGCATCACCTGCAACCTCGGGAAAACAACTTGCACCACTGAGGCATACAGGACACCCGTTGGCAAAGGCCTCGAGGATTGGAATTCCGAAACCTTCGTAGTGCGAAGGGAACACAAAGCAAAGTGCATGACGGTAGAGCGACCTCATTTGAATATCATTTGCCGAAATATGTATCAAGCGTTCTCTGATATTCCACTTATTGAACAATTCAAGCTCATAACGGGTGAAGGGGTTTCCTGTACATACAATCTTCAACTTCGGGTCAAGGTTGAATATCGAACGTATGGCCGACAGCCATGGAAAGAAATTCTTGTACCCTTTACGTTCGCCCACATACAGTACATAATGGTCGAACAACTGCTCCGTATTGCCGGTAATTTGTCTGTATCCATGATGCACAACACTTATCTTTGAAGGGTCTGTACCCAATAGGTCGATTATATCCCGTTTTGTGTTCTCGCTTACAGCTATTATGTGGTCGGCCTCTGCTATGAGCTGCTTCTTATGCGGTATTGTACGGTCGTATATGAGAACATCCTGGGGATAACGTTCAAATGTCATGTCGTGCACCGTGAGCACGAACGGCTTATTGCGCTTTTTCAATATATTCAGAAAATACGGGCTGAAATATGTCGGGTGAAATATGTCATAGTCATTGAACTTGATTGCCTTGTAGGCAATCTGCCTGTTAACAAATGAATATATCAGCCTGCGCAGGCGATAATTCCGGGGAAATCCTATTTTCTCGTATTTACGGCCGTATGTCTCTGTTATATAATGATTCTCACAATACCTCATAGGAACCTCCGAGGAGAATTCGCCACCCGGAAGATTATACATGAGGTCGGCAAAATATCGTGTTACTCCTCCAAAACGTTGGAAAGTGAACATCTGGTTATCGTAGAGAATCTTTTTCATATTCCACAACAGTTATTTTCTTTTGAATAAAAACTCGATGATATCACACAGTTCCTTGCTGCGTACGGCATAGGCGATGACAATATATAGAACTGCAGCAATTCCCACTCTTGAAAGCAGCAATACAATTTTATTGTCAACATCTGCTGTGACGATATATGTCAACATCATTACTGCAACAGACAGCAACATATAAGGCAATATGTCATGAAGGAACATAAGGAGCGTTATGCCAATTTCACGACTTGCCAAAGCGACCCACACGAAGAGCCATGATATATTGAAGATGCTGTATAATACAAGCATTGAATGTATACCATGGGATTGGGTTATCAGCAATATTGCCAATGTGAGCACACCCTGTATAATGGTACACCACATGAATGTCTTAGAACGCCCACGACTTATCAGCAGATTGGTGAACATCGATTGTATAGGCATAAACCCTCCCCACACGGCAATAATCTGCAACATCACTGCGCTCTCTATCCAACGGTCGGTTATTACAACAGTTATCAGCTCCTTGGAAACAAGCGAAAGACCGAACATCAACGGGAACGACACAAATGCTGTAAAACTCAACATTCTGCGAAAGACATGCAACTGTCTCTCCCTGTCGTTGACAACCTTTGCAAGTGCAGGCTGCGCAACAGCATTCACCATACCGTTGACAATCTCACCGCCCATATTGAACCATTCGGCCGATTTCGTATAATTGCCGACATCGGTACGCGTATAGTATTTCCCAAGAATAAATGAGAATATATTCCAATTAAACCGCTGGAATATATTCGTTATGAGCAATCTGTAACTGAAAGCAAAAAGATATTTCAATGGAGCGAAACTCACCTTGAAACCTGGTCGCCACGGAGTAAAATACCAGCACACAATGGTGCGTACAAGTACATATACAATGCTCTGTGTAGCAATACCCCAATAGGAGTATCCGTTATGGGCCATCACAACTCCGACAGTACCCGATAAGGCAATAGACAGCACCATGGCTATGGACTTCTGTTTCACCTTCAGTTCACGGAAGAGGTATGCCGACGGCGCAATACCGAATGCAGCTACAACGAATCCTATGAAATTGTAGCGTGACAGACCTACCAGAACAGGCTGATTGAAAAAATCAGCGATAAGAGGAGCACACGCATACAGAAGGGCATACATCAAAAACGATATCAATATATTGAACCAGAAAACCGCGTTGTAATCGTCATGTGTAACCTCCTTACGGTTGGCCAATGCAGCAACAAAGCCGCTGTCCTGCAGTGAACCGGCTAATGCGGAAAATATAGCAAGCATTCCTATGGGGCCATAATCGTCGGGGCCCAATTCCCTCGCAAGATATATTCCGAAAAAAAGGCTCAGCAATTGACATGCAACATTGCTCATGCCGCCCCAAAGGAACCCCTTTGCGACGGCATGTTTAAGACTGTTGCCTGCACCCTCTCTGCTCATTACCGTATTATTTTATCTCGCTGCCCGGTTTTGTCTGAGGGGTAACCGTGAGAAGCGAAAGATTGCCCTCATTATCCTCTGCACTCAAAATCATACCCTCGCTGACAATGCCACGCATTGTACGTGGAGGCAGATTGGCAATAAAGCACACCTGCTTGCCTATGAGTTCCTCGGGTTTAAAGTGCTTTGCTATACCCGATATGATAGTACGAGTCCCAAGACCGTCATCAATTTTGAACTGCAAAAGTTTATCCGCCTTTGGCACCTTTGTACACTCGAGAACAGTACCTACACGCATATCAAGTTTCAGGAAGTCATCGAATGTACACTCGGGGCGCACCGGGTTGGCTTTGTACGCAGCAGCCTCATTCTCCTTCTTTATCCGCTCAAGACGGTCAAGCTGTGCCTGAACTGCATCGTCCTCAATCTTCTCGAACAGCAAACCCACCTCACCGAGCTCATGACCTATAGGCATAAGTTCTGTGCTGCCGAGGCTTGACCACTCGAATGTGTCAAGGTTGAGCATGCCACGGAGTTTCTTGCTGCTGAAAGGCAAGAACGGTTCAAATGCAATGGAGAGGTTTGCTACAAGCTGGAGCGACAGATTAAGGATTGTCGCCACACGCTCCATGTCGTTCTTTGCAAGTTTCCATGGCTCGGTCTCGGCAAGATATCGGTTACCGATGCGTGCAAGTTCCATAGCCTCCTTCTGTGCATCGCGGAACTTGTACTGGTCGAGCAGGTTCTCAACCTTGCCCTTGACATCGACAAATTCAGCGACAATGGCCTTGTCGTAATCGGTAAGTTCTCCGCAGGCAGGAACCTTGCCATCGAAATATTTCTTTGTAAGCACCAGAGCACGGTTTACAAAGTTGCCATATACAGCCACCAGTTCATTGTTGTTGCGTGCCTGAAAATCTTTCCATGTAAAATTGTTGTCTTTCGTCTCAGGAGCATTGGCTGTAAGCACATAACGCAGCACATCCTGCTTGCCGGGGAAATCGACAAGGTACTCGTTGAGCCACACAGCCCAGTTGCGCGATGTAGAAATCTTGTCATCCTCAAGATTCAGGAACTCGTTGCTTGGTACATTGTCGGGCATCACATACTTGCCGTGAGCCTTCATCATCACAGGGAAAATGATACAGTGAAATACGATATTATCCTTGCCTATGAAGTGTACAAGACGTGTATCCTCACTCTGCCACCACTGCACCCAAGAGCCATGCTTCTCGGGCTCCTTGTCACATAGTTCCTTTGTGTTTGAAATATATCCGATAGGGGCATCGAACCACACATAGAGAACTTTACCGTCAGCACCCTCTACGGGTACGGGGATTCCCCAATCAAGGTCACGTGTCATCGCGCGTGGCTGCAGGTCCATGTCGAGCCAACTCTTGCACTGACCATAGACATTCGGCCGCCATTCTTTATGATTCTCCAGAATCCACTCCTTAAGCCACTGCTGATATTCATTGAGTGGAAGATACCAGTTCTTTGTCTCCTTGAGTATAGGTGTCTCACCTGTCTCCTTTGAACGTGGATTGATAAGTTCTGTAGGCTCAAGCGCACGGCCACACCCCTCCTCACATTGGTTTCCATAAGCCTGTTTATGGCAATACGGGCACTCACCCACTACATCACGGTCGGTAAGAAACTTCTCGTTCTTCACATCATAGAACTGCTTGGAAGTCTGCTCGACAAGCTTGCCGTCATCGTACAGCTTACGGAAGAACTCCGAAGCAAACTTGTGATGTGTCTCGGATGTTGTACGGCTGTACACATCAAACGAAATGCCAAATCCCTCAAAGCTCTCCTTTATGATGTTGTGATAACGATCCACCACATCCTGTGGAGTAATACCTTCTTTGCGAGCACGCTGTGTAACGGGTACACCGTGTTCGTCACTGCCACCAATAAAGAGAACATCCTCGCCTTTCAGACGCAGATAACGCACATAAATATCGGCAGGCACATAAACACCTGCAAGATGACCGATGTGGACAGGGCCGTTGGCATAAGGCAAAGCCGATGTCACAAGAGTTCTTTTGAATTTCTTTTCCATTTTGTTGTATATTTTCTGTTTATTTGTTTCTATTCCATTCCGTGGCAACACAATTTACAAAAGTAGTCAATTTATTTTAAATAACAGGCATGCGCGAGAGATAATAGTTACCTCCAAAGGTTTATTTGCCGTTTATTTGCATAATAGCACCTATATTTGGGCTACTGTCGGCAAAAAAGAGTATCTTCGCAAGATATGAAAAACATAAAGGCGAAAATAGTCGGATATTATCCCATGAGCGATGATTCCCTGAAAGCCATGCTCGGGGAGATGACCCCCACAAAGTACCCCAAGAATACCATGCTGGTACGTTCTGGGGTTACCGACAGGAATATCTACTTCATCGAAGAGGGTGTTACCCGCTCGATTTTCCACAAGGACGGCACAGACACCACCACATGGTTCAGCATGGAAGGAGACACCACATTCGGGATGCATTCACTCTACCACAGCAAACCGTCAATGGAGAGCGTTGAAACGCTGACCGACTGCCTTATATACAAGATTCCCATTGAAAAGATGAACGCCCTTTATGAGAAATATATCGACATTGCCAATTGGGGCAGAGTCATTCATCAGGAGTGCAACATTCTGTTGAGCCAGCTGTTTGTTGAGAGATTGCAACTGCCGCCTAAAGAGCGTTACCGTAAATTCCTTGAGCATTACCCCGGGCTTCTCAACAGAGTAAAATTAAAACATATTGCCGAATTCCTGGGAATAAGCATATATACATTGAGCAGAATAAGAAGCAAAAAGTGATTTTTTGCCTAAAAGCAAAAAAAGCAACGGCAATAACCACTACTTTTGTCACTCAACAAGAGTTCCTAAAAAATAAACACAAAAAATGCAAAAAACGACATTTTCATCGGTGAATTTTGCCGACACAAAACCACATTACGAACTGCTCGACGGACTGCGTGGCATTGCTGCACTATTAGTGCTTTTCTATCACATTTTTGAAGGCCTTGCTTTTGCCGAAGGGACAAACGGTGCAGGAGACGGAATCATACACACATTGAACCACGGACACATCGCCGTTGACTTTTTCTTTATTCTTTCAGGCTTTGTAATCAGTTATGCATACGACGACCGTTGGAAAAAGATGAACACGTGGCAGTTCTTCAAACGCCGTCTTATCCGTCTGCACCCTATGCTTGTAATGGGTGCCGTAATAGGATTCCTGGCTTTTGCTTTTGTAGGATTCGAGCGTTGGGACCACACGACAACGCCTACAGGCTGGGTTATGATTGCCCTCTTGCTTACAATGTTCATGATTCCTGCAGTACCGGGTGTGCCATACGAGGTGCGTGGCAACGGCGAAATGTTCCCGTTGAACGGACCGGGATGGTCGCTTTTCTTTGAATACATCGGCAACATACTTTATGCACTTTTCATGCGTCGCATGTCTACAATGATACTCGCAACATTTACTGTGCTATTGGGAGTGGCGCATGCATGGTTCTTCATCGGTGATATTTCGGGCTATGACATGGTTGGCGTAGGATGGACCATTGACAATGTGAATTTCTGGGGCGGACTGGTGCGTATGCTCTTCCCGTTCAGCATGGGTATGCTGCTTGCACGTACATTCAAACCACGCAGGATAAAAGGTGCATTCTGGATTTGCAGCATAGCCCTAACAGTGTTATTCTCTGTTCCTTACATTGTTCCGAGAGGCAGCATAAGCCTCAACAGTCTGTACGAATTCCTGTGCATCGCCTTTCTGTTTCCGCTTCTTGTGTGGGTCGGCGCATGCGGAAAGAGCAGCAACGGCTTCATAGCCAAAGCAAACAGAGTGCTTGGAGAGATATCCTATCCTCTCTACATTGTACACTACCCCATAATGTACATTTTCTATGCATGGCTCATTGAAAAAGAGATTTACACTCTACAGGATTGTCGGGAAGCCGCCGCACTTGTTGTTGTTTCAAGCATTCTGCTTGCATTCCTTTGTCTCAAATTATATGACGAGCCGGTGCGTCGCTTACTGAGCAAAAGATTCATAAAGAAATAAGCGCACATAAAGCACAAAATAATACAGTCGGCACGCGTGCCGACTGTATTATTTATAATTAATTTGATTTATAATATTGAAAATTTGAGTATCTTCGCGACAAAATATACAGAACAATGAAAATCGCACTTATAGGATACGGAAAGATGGGCAAAACCATTGAAAAGATTGCCCTGGAGAGAGGACATGAGATTGTCTCGATAATAGACATCGACAACCGCGAGGATTTCGACAGCGAAGCATTTAAGGGCGCTGATGTCGCAATCGAGTTCACCGCACCACATGTAGCATACGACAACTGTATCACCGCAATGAATGCAGGCGTTAAGGTTGTAAGCGGCAGCACCGGCTGGTTCCAGCAGCATGAGAAAGAAATGCGTGAAAAATGCGAAAATGAGGGTAAAACCCTTTTTTGGTCGAGCAATTTCAGCCTCGGCGTTGCTATATTCTCGGCTGTCAACCGCTATCTCGCAAAGATTATGAACAACTTTGACAACTACAACAGAATCAAGATTGAAGAGACACATCACATCCACAAGCTCGATGCACCCAGCGGTACAGCCATAACACTTGCCGAGGGTATTATCGAGAACATCGACTACAAGACACGCTGGGTAATGGGCGACCTTACCAACCCCGACGGCACCGTGACGAAGGGAACTGAGCCACAACCTACAGAAATTAAGATTGATGCAATACGTCGCGACGAGGTCCCCGGCATCCACAGCATCACATACGATTCTTACGAAGACACCATTACAATAACTCACGATGCACACAACCGCAGCGGATTTGCCCTTGGAGCTGTAATTGCAGCCGAATACACGGCACAGCACAATGGACTTTTAGGCATGAAAGACCTGCTTGATTTCTAATTTTTCAAATCATTAAGAGAATTATGGAATTCAGAATATTCAATAGAAATGTAAGACTCACCCATAAAGAGCTTATAAAGTTGTGTCTGCTCTTGCTCATTTATACAATGTTCCTTATATGGGTAAAAAGTCTGTTGGGTATTGTCGTCATACCGTTTATCGTTGATGCATATACTACAAGATTCATCCCCTGGAACTGGTGGAAAAAATCAGAAAATGCCGTTTTGCGCAAAGTGATGAGTTGGGTCGATGCCATTGTATTCGCACTTGTAGCCGTATACTTCGTTCACCTGTACCTGTTCCAGAACTACGTGATACCGACCTCATCGCTTGAAAAATCGTTGCTTGTAGGAGACTACCTCTTCGTGAGCAAGTTCAACTATGGCCCACGCAAGCCACAGACCCCATTGAGCATGCCGTTGACACAGCACACAATGCCGGTTTTGGGCGGCAAGAGCTATACCGACATAATACAATGGGATTACGAACGCGTTCCCGGATTAGAGGATATAAAAATGGGGGATATTGTTGTATTCAACTATCCGGCAGGGGACATTGCAACAACAAACCCCGAAGTCATAGACCTTCATTCCATATGCTACGGAATAGGCCGTGAGCTGGATCCGGACAATGACCCCACCAGACTTCCTGCCAACGAGGCCCGAGAAGTATATGCAAAGCAGTACAGACTCGGTATGGATTATGTAAAAGAACACCCCGAAGTGTTCGGCAAGATTCAGTTCCGCCCTGTCGACAGACGCGAGAATTACGTAAAGCGCTGCGTAGGATTGCCCGGGAACATTCTGCAAATCAAGGACAAGGTTCTGTATATTGACGGAGAACCCGTGGAACAACCCGAAAATGTACAGTTCAATTATCATGTAGAACTGACACAGTCCATGCCCGAATATTTAAGACGGGAGCTTGACATAAGCATGGAAGACCTCGCCACACTCTATCATACCGGTCAGATTCCTCTGACACAGGCAAATTATGAGAAACTCAAGAACAATACACGCCTGGTAAAGAACATAAGCATTGTGAATCATGAGACCACCCAAGGCATATACCCTCTTAACGGCAACACAGGCTGGACAATAGACAATTACGGTCCGGTGTGGATACCCCAAAGAGGCGAAAGCGTAAAACTCACAGCCGACAACATCGCAATATACGAACGTGCAATAGCCGATTATGAAGGCAACACCCTCGAAGTGAAGGATGGAAAAATTTTCATCAATGGGGAAGAGCGTGACAGCTACACATTCAACATGGACTACTATTGGATGATGGGAGACAACCGCCACAACAGTGCCGATTCACGCTGCTGGGGCTTTGTTCCCGAGGACCACATAGTGGGCAAGCCACTTTTCGTTTGGCTGTCGCTCGACAAAGACCGCAGCCTTTTTGACGGCAAGATACGCTGGGAACGTATATTCCGCAGCGTCAGCAGCCTTGATTGAGCCTATGGAGGTATTGTCGCATTCCATATACCTTGCTCCGGTCCCCTTATATGCGCATCTTTATGCCAGTGACGGACTTGTAATCGATGCCTGTTCTCCCTTCATCAAGCAAACATTCCGCAATCGTGCAACAATTGCCACGGAATGCGGAGAACTGAACCTTACAATACCGGTAATCCACGATGCCGGAACCGTTGCCATGAAGGATGTCAGAATCAGCGAGCACGGGAACTGGAGACACAAACATTGGAACGCGCTTGCAAGTGCCTACCGCAAAAGCCCGTTCTTTGACTATTACGCCAATGACTTCGCGCATTTCTACGAAGAACGCAACGGATTCCTCATGGATTTCAACCTGAGACTTCACGCAGTAATATGCGAGCTTTTGGGAATAGAGTACAATGTAAGGATTGCAGACGACAAAGAATCCATGAAATACACTAAAGACCTCCGCAAGATAGCCGAACCAAGATTGCTTGTTACCGCATGCAGCATAGAGCCTTTACCCTACTATCAGGTCTTCGGCGCACGCAATGGATTCATGCCGCACCTTAGCATTGCCGACTTGTTGTTCAACATGGGACCGGAGGCTCTGATAGTATTGCGCGACATGATTAAAAAGAATAACAGCAGTGATAAAACGATAATATGAACCAGGAATATCCATCCACGCTTCTCGAAAAGGCAGTCAAGGAATTTGCGAAACTGCCCGGAATCGGCCGCAAGACTGCTACCAGACTTGTGTTGCACATGCTGCAGAAACAGGAAGATGAGGTTGCGGCTTTCTCCGATGCCATGATAACGCTCAAACGCGAAGCGAAATACTGCAAGGTCTGCCATAGTATTTCCGACACCGACATATGCCCGATATGCGCAAATCCCATGCGCGACCACAGCATTATCTGCGTGGTGGAGAACATCCAGGATGTAATGGCTGTAGAAAACACCATGCAATACCGTGGCGTGTATCATGTTTTGGGCGGCGTGATATCACCTATGGACGGTGTATCCCCGGCAGACCTCAACATAGAGTCCCTCATCTCACGTGTTGACACCGGAGAGGTAAAAGAGATTATCTTTGCCTTGAGCTCCACTATGGAAGGCGACACCACAAACTTTTACATCTATCGCAAACTGCAAAACCATAACGTGAAACTATCGGTCATTGCACGAGGAATATCTATCGGTGACGAACTCGAATACGCCGATGAGGTGACACTCGGCAGTTCTATAGTAAACAGAACACCTTTTGTAGGAAAATTAATGTAAGTATTTTATGAGCAAGAGCATTTTCTGGATAGCAAACACATGCATGTTTCTCCTGACAATTCTGTTTGTTTCAACAACAGGAATGGGGAAGTGCCAACCCGAAGACCCCTCTACAGGGTACTATCTTCAGTTGTACATTGTATTGACACTTATCGTCATCCCGTTGTCACTGTATTTCTCAAAGAAATGCATCAGAAAGGCCAAAGAGCAGGAAAAAAAGAACTTCAAGAAGATCTATTTCTGGAAAAAGTTCCTTATATCATCAATAACATCTTTCTGCATATACATGCATGTTGCAATTTTCTACGCTGCGGAAAACAACAGTTCCCTGTATTGTGCACTTATTTTTATGCTTTTCTCCATATACGTATACCCGACAGAGAATGGAGCACAGAAAGCTTTGGAAGAAGAGGATGTATAACAACATAATACAGCAGGCATGAAACTCTCGATTGTCATTGTAAACTATAATGTAAAGCACTTTTTGGAACAGTGCTTACGCTCTGTGTCAATCGCCGCCGAAGGCATAGACACAGAGGTCATTGTGGTCGACAATGCCTCCTCGGACGGTTCCTGCGACTACCTTGAGCCTCTATTCGAGAATGTACGGTTCATCAGAAATAAAGAAAATAAAGGCTTTGCACGCGCCAACAACCAAGCAATACTCTCCTCTTCGGGCGAATATGTACTTCTTCTCAACCCCGACACAATCATCGCAAGGGATACATTAAGGAGATTCATTGAGTTCATGGACTCACACAACGATGCCGGCGGTGCCGGAGCATACATGCTGAGGACCGACGGCACATTTGCACCCGAGTCGCGCCGTGGGCTCCCCACCCCATTCGTCGCATTCTGCAAGATGTCCGGACTCTCAGGACTCTTCCCAAGGTCGCGCAGATTCGGACGTTATTATATGGGACATCTCGACAAGGAACAAGAAAGCCGGATTGAAATAATCTCCGGAGCCTTCATGTTTCTGCGAAGAGAGGCGCTTGACAAGGCCGGTCTGCTCGACGAGGATTTTTTCATGTATGGCGAAGACATAGACTTGTCTTACAGATTGCTCAAAGCCGGATACAACAATTACTTTGTCCCTTCGCGCATATTACATTATAAAGGAGAAAGTACAGAGAAGAGTTCATATAGATATGTCTACACGTTCTATCAGGCAATGCAACTCTTCTTCAACAAACATTTTGCACACTATTCGCTGCTTTTAAGCCTCCCGGTAAACATGGCAATATGGTGTCGCGCAGTCCTTGCATATATCGGGAACCAGCTCCCAAGGAAAAAGCGTGAGAAGAGAGCACTCAAGGCCGTTGTCATAGGCTGCAAAAAAGCGCTCGACGACGTGCGTACCATACTTGAAAGAGAACATCCCGGTTCTGTACATCATTTCATAGAGGGCAACCACAGCACATGCCCGAACGGACACCTTGGCGTAGAGGGTGCATACGATACTGTGATATACGACACCTCGAGCTATGAATACAAGACAATGCTTGAACTGCTTGAAAAGACATCGGGCAACAAGGTCAAGCTTGCAACCTATTCACCACAGAACGGCATACTCATAATGGAGAACAGGACATATCAAAGGCAGTAACCCCCAAAAGAGACAGCAATGAATACCCTCTTCCTGAAATCATCCATATTGCAACTGCGTTCACCAGAACCCGAAGATTTGGAGCTGATGTACGAAATGGAGAACGACACCTCAATGTGGTGCGTCGGCAATGCAACCTTGCCATACTCGCGTTATACATTGCGCGCATATCTCGAACAGAGCAAGCAGGATATAATGAGCGAAAGACAGGCACGCTTTATCATCGAGCTCTCCAATGGCGAAAAAGCAGGGATGATAGACCTCGCCGATTATGACCCCATAAACAGTCGAGCAGAAGTGTGTATAGGCATATTAGGCAAACACCGCGAAAAAGGAATAGCCGGCGAAGCATTAAAACTCTTGTGCCATTATGCAAGCACAAGACTCCATTTGCATCAGCTATACGCCTACATACCGGAATGGAATACAGCATGCCGAAAACTATTTGCCAAAGCCGGGTTCAACGAATACACCGTAATCAAGGATTGGCAAAGAACCGGCAACACATATGCAGACGTTTTACTGGTGCAAAAAATACAAATACCAAGCAATTCAATGACAAAATGAGAAAATCTTTGTTTTTCATTGAAAAAATATCGGAAAACATTTGCAGATTCAAAAAAAACACCTACCTTTGCACACGCTTTGAGACACAAACAAAGCAGAACATTGACATAATGGTGCGTTAGTTCAGTTGGTTAGAATATCTGCCTGTCACGCAGGGGGTCACGGGTTCGAGTCCCGTACGCACCGCAAACGAGTTCCAAAGAAATTTGGGACTCTTTTTTGTTACAATAAAGCAAGAGGGAAGGAGAGAGGATAAAGCGTTGTTTCACGAACCCACTTTCGCTCGTTGCGTGTATATGTAAACATCTACACACTCGCTTACTCGTGGCTTTGATAATAAAGCATATAAATAAAGCAATACAATCCTCAAGCACCTTTCGATAGATAGAACAGCGAATAAAGCAAAAGAGGCAAAAAGGTTCATTTTGCCTTTGGTGAACCTGCTCACGCTCAATAGAATAAGTAAATTTCTTCTATATTCGCTTACACGCAGCTTTGCAGTAGATTTGTTACCTATGCTGTTACCAAAGAAAGAAGAACTTAAAATTCCAGACATACAGCCAGCCACTATTTCTGTTTTTTCTATATGGAGAATATAATTTTAGTTATATTTGCTCATAATAATCTCATATTGGTAATATGCAAAGCGAAAAATTCACCACAACGTCTATGACTATAAGCGCGATTCTTGGCCTGATAAGAGCCAATGATATCGCTATACCAGAGATACAACGCCCTTTCGTATGGAAAAACAAGCAGGTACGTGACCTTATAGATTCTCTCTACAAAGGCTATCCGATTGGCTATGTCATAATGTGGAAGAATCCGAATGTAAAATTAAAGGATGGTACAATATCATCGGGAAAAAAGGTGCTCATTGATGGCCAGCAACGCATAACCGCATTGATGACAGCCATAGCCGGAAAAGAAATCGTTAATAGCGACTATAAATCAACAAGAATCAAAATCGCATTCAACCCTATTGCTGCATTGTCAAACGATGATGAAGCAGAGCTTTTTGCAGTTCAAACTCCGGCACATCTCAAAAGCAAACATTGGATTCCTGATATTGCAGAAATCTTTGATGATAACTTCTCAAGATTCAAATTCATAAACTCATATTGCGAGAATAATCCTGATGTCATAACACACGAAGAGTTAGACGAAGCTATAACAAGATTGAAAGCTATATGCAGTCAATCTATAGGAATAATAGAATTGTCCGAGTCTTTGGAGATTGATATTGTGACAGATATCTTCGTTCGTATTAATTCAAAGGGAACAACTCTCAATCAGGGTGATTTTGTAATGTCTAAGATTGCTGCAGACGAAGCTCATGGCGGTAATACATTGCGAAAAATAATCGATTATTTCAGCCATTTGGCAATAGCCCCATCCTACTATGAATATATAACAAGCCATGATTTTGATTTTTGCAACAAGCCGAATGGTTACATCAAGAAACTTGAATGGCTTAAAAACGACAATGAGACTGTTTATGACCCACAATGCGATGACATTGTTCGTGTCGCATTCATGCATAAATTCAAACGTGCAAAACTTGCCGAGCTCGTAAAGATGTTATCGGGAAGAGATTTCGAAACACGTGAGTTTAAAGAGGAAATCATAGATTACACATACGAAAATATGTATTCAGGAGTACTCCATTTTATCAATGAGTACAATTTCAAGCAATTCCTTATAGCAATCAAGTCTGCCGGTTTCATTTCAAACAAGTTGATAAACTCCAACATGGCAATAGACTTTGCATATGCGCTCTATTTGATATTGCAGGAAAGCAAGGAAGTGCCTGTCTCTGAAATAAAACGCATGGTGCAGAAATGGTATGTACTCTCAATACTTACAGGCCGGTATAGCAGTTCTCCAGAATCCGCTTTTGCCAAGGATTTAAGACAGATAAGCGAAAATGGCGTTGTTATTGCATTGAAAAATATTGAAGATGCGATTCTTTCCGATAATTTCTGGGAAGTGCTTATACCTCAACAGCTATCATATACATCAACCAACAACCCTGCATATTTAGTATATCTGGCAGCACAAGTATATTTTAATGATATATCACTGTTGTCCCAAAATATATGTGTAAAGGAATTGATTGAATTAGGTGGTGATGTACACCACATATTCCCTAAGCAATACTTAAAAGATAACGGCTTTGAAAGAAACCAATATAATCAGGAGGGAAACTATGCCTATTTGGACAGGCCTGTCAATGTTTCAATTGGCAAGCAGTCGCCAATGGAGTATTTTCGTGCAGCACGTGAGCAATGTGAGACAAAGGTTGTAAAATGCGGTTCTATTACAGATATCAATGAACTATATAATAACATGGCCACAAACTGTGTTCCAGAGGAAATTTTTGAAATGGATCACTCTCAATTTTCAGAGTTCCTTGAGAAGCGCCGTGCAATGATGGCTCAAAAAATCAAGAACTATTATTATAGCTTGTAAAAAATGTATAATAAAATGTATGAGTCTACTCATACAAAATTATGGCGACCCACTGGGTCGCCATAATTAGTGGCAGGAATGAATGAAAAGATAAAGCTCAAGGCTTGCGAATCTCTAAAACCGTAATTTACTGAGAGTAATTGGAGATTTTAAAACGAGTGCAACACAGTATTTTACTTTTTACTCATTTCCTTTTCTTCTGTTGGCCTTAGATTACTTGTTAGCCTTCTTAGCGGCCTTCTTAGCAGCTTTCTTTGCCTCTTTAACAGCCTTCTTCTCTGCCTTCAGTCTTGCTTTCTCAGCCTTCTTTGCATCCTTCTCGCTGAGGGCAGCCTTACCAGGAGCACCCTTTACACCTGCAGCCTTAGGGCCTGCGGCCTTCACAGCAGCCTTAGGACCTGCAACTTTCTTCGCACCCTTCTCGCCTGCACCTTTTACAGCTTCTTTCTTGGCACCTTTTTCAGCACCCTTAATAGCCTCTTTTTTGGCAGCAACCTCACCATTGTTAGCAACCTGAGCATTTGCAGTAAAGCCCAAAGCAACAAACAACATCAATACAAAAAGTTTTACTTTCATTGTTTAGAATTTTATGTTAATAAATATCGTTTTTCGTAACGAGCCGCGAAATTATTAAAAAATCTTAAAGCCCACAATCTTTTTCTTCTTTTTTTACAAATCACACTCTACATTTATTTGAAAAAGAATATTTAAGGCTAAAAATGGAACAAAATATGGATTACAAAAGCTATGATGCATTGTTGCGAAGTAAAAATCTCCCTTACTATACCATTATCAAAGAGTTTGTGTTTTTAGGAAATTACTTTTGGGGTAGAAAGCGCACCGGTCCGTAAATCTAAAGGTTCAGCCGCCGAAAACAACGCAAAAAGAGTCGTCGCTGTGAAAAATATCCAAGCAAGCTTGATATTTCTAGCTCGTTTGTAGCTATCTTTGTACAGAGGTATGAATAAAACGATAGCAAAACCATTTATAAAATGGGTTGGTGGTAAGACTCAATTATTAGAGGAGGTGAAGAAATCACTTCCTTCTGATATGCATGCACGTAATGAGTTGACTTATATAGAACCTTTTGTTGGTGGTGGTGCGGTATTATTTTGGATTCTACAAACATATCCAAATATAAAACGGGCAATAATCAACGATATTAATGCGGAACTTATTTGTACGTACCGAGTTATACAAAATAATGTTGAAGATTTAATTTGCCTTCTTGCAAGAATACAAGAACAGTATATTTCACTGAATACAGAAGAACGTAAAGAATACTTTTTAGAAAAACGCAAGTTATTTAATTCTAAAAAATGTTCCGATGTTGAAACTGCCGCACTATTTATTTTCTTAAATAGAACTTGTTTTAATGGACTGTATCGCGTGAACTCAAAAGGTGAATTTAATGTTCCTCACGGTAGATATACCAATCCTAAAATCTGTGATAAAGAGAATCTAACAGCAGTATCACGCCTTCTTAAAAAAGTGGAAATACTATGTGGTGATTTTGAACAAACAGAAAGATATGCAGGCGATAATTCTATTTTTTATTTAGACCCTCCATATAAGCCATTATCAGAGACTTCATCGTTTACTTCATATACAAAAGGTGGATTTAACGATGCTGAACAAGTGCGACTGAGAGATTTTTGCACTAGAATATCAAGGCAAAAAACGCTATTTATTGCTAGCAATTCAGATCCGATAGAGAGTGCAGGAATATCGTTTTTTGAACAGATATATCGCCAATTCAAAATAAAAAGAGTATTTGCAAATAGACTTATAAATGCAGACCCAGAAAAAAGAGGTTTGGTGTCTGAAATTATGATTTCAAATGTATAATATATCTCAAATGAAGGATTTCGATTTATTTATTTCTCAACTTAGCGAAACTAATGCCACATTGGATTCTTTTACCGATTTTGAAAAAGTATCTCGCAATGTCGCTAAAATCTCGATAAAACTGAATCAGTTGAATTATTTATTGGGGAAAGATGATTTGGAGATAGCTGTATCTGAGCTATTTGAAGAAAATCCAAAATCATTTGAGGTTCTTGATATTTTGGTTGCTGTCCGCTCATCAGAATACAAGAAAGTACTAAATGAAAACTTTAATCCGGTTTTTGTTAAATCTTATTTTACAGATGTAGATAGTATTTGTAAATTTATCAAAGGAACTGGATTAGCTGAAGTTTTTGCTTCAAACAAGATAACAAACCTCGTAGATTATGTTTTTGGCATTGAAGTTGGTCTTGACACTAATGCTAGAAAGAATCGAGGTGGTAATATTATGGCGAATGCAGTAGCAAAGATTTTTGTAGATGCAAATATTGTGTTTAGGGCAGAAGTAAATAGTACCGAGTTTCCTGAAATTACAGCTTTAGGAGCAGATTTAAAACGTTTTGACTTTGTTATTGAAACGAAACATAAGACATATTTAATAGAAACCAACTATTATAATAGCGGAGGTTCAAAGTTAAATGAAGTAGCAAGGGCTTATTCAGAACTTGCACCCAAAATAAATCAGTATGCATCATATGAGTTTGTTTGGATAACAGATGGACAAGGTTGGCACTCAGCAAAAAACAAATTGGAAGAAGCTTACAAAATAATTCCGAGAGTCTATAATCTTACATCTATTTACCATTTTGTTGATGAATTAAAAAATGTTAGAATAACAAACGGTTAATAAGAAACAATTGTGATAACTCCTTACTATAAATCTTTAGATAGAAACTTTACTCTCATAAAAGGAGATTGCATTGAATTGCTAAATCAGTTTGAGTTTAAATTTGATATGATATTTGCAGACCCTCCGTATCATTTATCAAA
>JAEIGA010001593.1_pt1 | contig 35547 bp, 33 predicted proteins | sample 9270691 | NCBI WGS metagenome assembly JAEIGA01 (sample SAMN17057246, study PRJNA624740) | gut metagenome | biome: biome; isolation source: fecal sample | host: Bos grunniens | place: China: Xizang | collected 2019
AATCTGTTCAAAAGGAAGCCTTTTTCCGCTATCATATATTTCAGGATAGAAAATAGGAGATCGAAAATGGATACCACAATTATTGAAAACTTAAAGAAACTTCGCGAAAAGCACATGCTCACCCAGGAAGCTTTGGCAGAAGCTCTTGGTGTTCCGGTGCTCGCTGTTTATATGTGGGAAGCAGGCCGCCTCCCGATAGAATATAAGATGTTGCAGAGGATCGCGGATTTTTACGATGTCACTGTAGAATCCTTAACGGAAACCGAGGCAAAAGCTAAAAAAGCCGTTTCGTCAGATAAGGTTTCATTTAAATGCAAGATTTGCGGCGGAGACCTGATCTACGACTGCTCTGAGGTATCCTGCAGGTGTGCAAACTGCGGCAACAAGTGGGCCATTGCTGAGCTTTATCCCAAGTACTCACGTGTAATCGCAACGATCAATAAGGCCGGATGGATCTTAAACAGCAAGTCATCGCCTTCAGCCGCAGATGAAGCGAGACTCCTGTTCACTCAGGCCATAAACGAGTGCGGCAAGTATAACGATATAGTTTCCACTGAGCTTGTTAAGTTCTGCCAGGAAGGCATTTCAAATGCCCAGCAGCTGGAAACTTACTGCAGAGGCAAATATTTCTTCGACAACAAGTCTTATAAGAGCGCCCTGAACGAACTCCAGAAAGTTCCGGGTTTCAGAGACGCTGATGACATGATCAGGCGCTGCAAAAGACAGAACTGATTCGATTAATAGATTTAATTCATACAAAAGCCCCATGGACGCAATATCCACGGGGCTGTTTTATTAAACTCAATAAGCTTCAGAATACATCAGCATTATGTCTGCTTTTGTAGTAAGTCTCGGATTAACTGCAATGTTGCCGCTCTTCATGGCATCCTCTGCCATTGATTCGAACTTACCGCTGTCTACTCCGACTTCTTTCAGCGAAGCAGGTATTCCAAGTGAAGCATTAAGAAGACTTAATTCCTCTGCCAGCATATCAGCTTTAAATGCATCCTGCGGTACGGGATCAGATGCCACGCAGCGATAGATCTCATAGTACTTTCCGGTGTCGGTTTGAGCATTGAAGCGGACGACCGTCGGAAGCAGCACTGCATTTGCAAGTCCGTGTGCCACATCGAAAAATGCGCTGACCGGATGGCTCATGGCATGTACGTCACCGAGTCTTGCATGAGAGAAAGCTATCCCGGCAAAGAGCGAACCTAAGAGCATACCTTCTGCAGCCTGCCTGTCTTTTCGATCTGCCACATAGGATCTGATATTACTGCCGATAAGTTCCAAAGCCTGAAGCGCCATCATGTCGGAAAACGGTGAGGACGCAAGCGAGATATATGCTTCGAGTGCATGTACCAATGCATCCACTCCGCAGTATGCTGAAGTCTTCAAAGGCACGGTGGTAATAAGTTCAGGATCAAGTATCACGTATTTAGGCAGGAGATAAGTGCTTCCTACTGTGAGCTTATAGTTCCTGGAGTGATCGGTTATTACCGAGAAAGATGTAACCTCCGAACCTGTGCCGGCAGTTGTCGGAATCGCTATCATAGGAATTACCGGACCGGGCACTTTGCCGACGCCTTCATAATCTGTGATCTTTCCTCCGTAGCTTCCCAAAACCGCAACAGCCTTCGCGACATCAAGCGGTGAACCGCCTCCGAAGGCAACGATCATTTGAGCACCGCTCGCCTTGAACATGGCTGAGGCCTTTTCGACCGTATCCGTTGAAGGATTTCCTTCAGTCTCCGTAAATGCCTCACTCCTTATTCCTGCTTTGTTCAGCATTTCCGCGCATCTGTCGACATAACCCGATTTCTTAAGATGCGGTCCGGATACTATAAAGGCTTTTGAAGCTTCCGTCTTAGCTGCTATCTCTGTAAGATCATTAAGACTGCCCCAGCCGTAATATACGTTTTGAGGAATCGAGAAAGAAAAATGCTTCATAAAGCGATCCTCCTAGCCAAGTGCCTCTACCGAAGCCTTGATGATGTCATATGCCTTGTCGCAGTCTTCCTCTGTGATGATGAGCGGAGGCACCATACGGATGATGTGACCGCCGATCGCAGTGATAAGAAGATGTCTGTGGAGGCATTCATGTTTAACGTCTACCGCATTGATCGAATCATCGAATTCAACACCTGCGAGCAGTCCCTGTCCTCTTACATCCTTTACGTGAGGAAGTGTTTTGAGTTTATCCATAAAGTAAGCTCCGACCTTTGCTGCGTTGCCTGCAAGATCACGGTCAAGCAATTCGTTTACCTGAGCAAGTGCTGCAGCGCAGCTTACCGGATGTCCGCCGAATGTCGTTCCGTGTGAACCTGCTGAGAATGCTTTTGCCACTTCCGCCTTTGCGCAGATGGCACCAATCGGCATACCGCCGCCCAGAGCCTTGGCCATTGATACGATATCAGGCTTGATTCCGTAATGCATGAAGCTCATTACCTTACCTGTTCTGCACCAGCCGGTCTGTACTTCATCGATAAGAAGGAGCATGCCCTTTTCATCACAGAATTCACGGAGTCCCTTCATGAATTCCATAGTAGCCGGATGAACTCCGCCTTCACCCTGTACGGGTTCGATCATGATGGCAATGGTATTCTCCGTGCATGCATCCTTGAATGCCTGCAGATCGTTATAGGGAGCATATGAGAAACCGTAAGCCATAGGACCGAAGCCGATCTGGCAGCCGTTGCCCGGCTGGCCTGTAGCTGACATAGCGCCGAATGTTCTGCCGTGGAATCCCATCTTTGCAGTTACGATGTGGTAACGGTTAGGGCCGTACTTTTCGATACCGTATTTACGTGCCATCTTTATCATGGCTTCATTTGCTTCGGTACCGGAATTCTGATAGAAGATCTTATCCATTCCGATCGTTTCACAAACCTTCTCTGCGAGCAGCGCCTGAGGGATCGTGTAAGGATAATTGAATGTGTGCATCAAAGTCTTTGTCTGCTCTACTGCTGCGGCTACCACCTTCTCATTACAGCTTCCTGCCGAGTTAACTGCGATGCCCGCATAGAAATCAAGATATGCTTCGCCGTTCTCATCGTAGATGTACTGATCTTTTGCAGTTTCCGCGAGAAAATCGAATCTCTCGTATGTCTCGATCATGTACTTCTGGACCTTGTCCTTAATGTCCTGTGCTGTAAGTCCTGTATCTGCCAGTTTCATAGTATTTATCTCCCTTTACTTTTTGTCGCTTTTAGTTTTTTTGCCGATCTCATCTTCAGTTATGTATCCTTTGAGGATCAGGAACTGTTCGATGATCTTTACGCAATCCTGGATACCGACCTTCTCGCTGTTTAACGTCATGTCGTAGTTGACGGGATTGGTCCAGTAGTTGCCGTGCGTGTAATATGCGTAGTAATCAGCTCTGTATTTATCTGTTTGTGTAATGGTCGCATCCGCCACTTCCGGCGTAACACCCATGTGCTCGATTACCCTCTGTCTGCAAAATGCTCTGGGCGCTTCGATGTAGATACTCACCACGTTTTCTCTGCTTCTTAGCACGTAATCTGCACACTTACCTACGATTACGCATGATTCCTGATCGGCAAGATTATTGATGATCTCGCATTGGTATTCGAAGAGCTTGTCATCGGAAATGAATTTCTCGTTCTTCGCAATGTAGTTTCTCGATCTTGGAAGTCCTTTCATGAAGCTTGTGAAACCGCCGTTCGATCTGACCTTTTCATTTACCTCATTGAAGAGTTTTTCATCCAGTCCGCTTAACTGGCTAGCGAGTGTAAGGATACGGTTTTCGTAGCAGTGAATACCGAGATCGTGTGCCAGTGTCGAGGCGATCTCCTTACCGCCTGAACCGAATCCTCTTGCAAATGTAACTACAAATCTTTTCATAATTCCCTCCTGTTTATCCCGCAAGGTATCTGCTTAAGAATTCTCTTGTACGCGGGTTCTTCGGATTGCTGAAAAGCTCCGAAGGAGGCGCATCCTCTGCAACATAACCTCTGTCCATGAAGATCGTTCTTGTCGATACGTCTCTGGCGAAAGCCATCTCGTGAGTGACAATGATCATCGTAAGACCTGTCGTTGCAAGTTCTTTCATAACATTCAAAACTTCACCAACCATCTCAGGATCCAATGCCGATGTCGGCTCATCAAAGAGAAGCACTTCCGGATTCATGCAGAGCGATCTTGCGATGGCTACTCTCTGTTTCTGTCCGCCTGACAGCTGGTCGGGTTTTGCATTTATAAACGGCGCCATTCCGACTTCTTTAAGATGTGTTATGGCTCTGTCAAAAGCTTCTTCCTTGGAAAGATGCAAAACCTTTCTTGTGCACAGCATGCAGTTCTGCAAAACCGTCAGGTTATTAAACAGATTGAACGACTGAAACACCATGCCGACTTTCGCTCTGTATTCATTAACTTCGCGCTGAACATCTCTTACTTCCTTGCCGCGAAAATATATAACTCCGGTCGTCTGCTTTTCGAGCTTGTTGATACATCTGAGCAATGTGGATTTACCGGAGCCGGAAGATCCTACTATGCAGATGATCTCGCCTTCTTTGACGTCCATATCTATCTTTCTCAGGACTTCATGTTTACCAAAAGATTTGCTGAGATCTTTTATGCTGATTACGGTTTCTCCCATAAGGTGCCTCCTTACTGATTGTCCATGTATTCGACAGCCAGTGCATAATCCTTTTTGCCTTTAAGCTTCTTCTCCATAAGATTGAAGATCTTATTGAATACAAAGCACAGAACGAAATAGATAACTGCTATTACGAGATAACTCTCGAAATACTTGTAATAGTTTCCGCCGACGGTCTTTGCTGCCATGAACAATTCCTGAACCGCAATTACATTGAGTACTGAAGTCATCTTGAGATTGGTAAGGAATGTGTTTGCCATCTCGGGAATGATATTCTTAAATGCCTGCGGAAGAACGATGTAGATCATGGTCTTCATCGGCGACATACCCATCGCCCATGCGCCTTCCCTCTGTCCGATATCGATCGATCCGATACCTCCTCTTACGGTCTCTGCCATGTATGCACCTGTATTAAGAAGTGTTACCAGGATACCGGCGAAGACGGGCTGCATGTTTACGCCAAGCTGTCTGATGCCGTAGTAAATGATCATGGCCTGCACGATCATCGGAGTATCACGGAATATTTCTACATAAGCTGCAGCAATACCCTTCAGGAGCCTCACAAGAGACTTCTTTACGATGTTGTCTCCCAGTCCGATCTTCATGTCCTGAACGATACCTACGATATATCCGAGGATAAAACCGAAGATCGTTCCGAGAACTGCGATATAGAGTGTGAGCCAAGTACCGTCAAGAAACATCTTGAGATATTTGGTTATTAAGAAGATCATCCACTCAAAGGATGTCTGAGGATTAGTGAAATCAAAATTGAAAAGTCCCATAGTCATCAACCTTTTAAGATTACCTGCCGGAAGGATCCCCTCCCGGCAGGTGAATTAAACTTTAGAATGTGACTGCTTTCTGATTGTTCAGATAACTTATGCGATGAACCAGTCTTCCTTTTCAGGTCCGAACAGATCGATCACCAATTCAGCATCAGCAGGAGCACTGTTAGCTGCCGGCTGCTGACCGATAACCTTGGCCATAAGGTCATCCATCTTAGCCTTGTCATTCCAGCCGAGAGCATCCATTGCAGACTGGATCTTATCTCTTAATGCAGTATCGCTCTTTCTTGTTGCGATGCAGACATTTACCATCTCATCGTCACCTGTAAAGCTGTCGCCTTCATCGAAAACAATAATCTTGAGATCTTTATTTGTAAGAAGTGCGGACTGAGCTGTAGGAAGATCTACGATACATACATCTGCAACACCGTTTGATACTGCCATGAAGCACTCCGAAGTAGTCTCGTAATTTGATCCGGTTACTGCACCGTCGATCTGATCAAGAAGCGGGATCCATCCGGTACCGAGCTGTGTTGTTACCTTACATCCTGTACCCTTGAGCTGTGAGAGTCCTGTAACGTCGGCATAAGCTCCGTCTGCCTTGACTACGATGCAGTTATCTCTGTAGTAGTAAGGTGTAGTGAATGAGTAGGACATCTCTCTTTCTGCGGTACGTCCCATACCTGCGATGATGCAATCGTAATCACCTGCGTCCAATGAGATACCGATCGAAGACCACTCTACCTTATGAATCTCAAGATCCATGCCCAGCTGGTCTGCTATCATCTGTGATACTGCTACGTCATATCCATATGCATAAAATGTTGAATCATAGATCTTAACTGCTTTGCTTCCGTCAGGTGTTGTTGCCTCATCCTGCGTCCAGTTGAAAGGAGCATATGCACACTCCATTCCAACTCTTAAAACCTCCTTGCCTGATGCGGAATCTTCTGTCGCGCCTGCAGTAGTACTTGTAGCACCTGTGCTGCATCCTGCCAAAGCCAATAAACTCATTGATGACACGACAGCTGCTGTTAAAACAGTTTTCCCGAATACTTTCTGTTTCATAGTTACTCCTCCTTGTTGCAATAACTGCCTTTCATTTAGGAAAAGCTCTCATGAATTCTTCGCTTCACTTGTGCCTTTTCTTGTGTGAGATTTTAGGAAAGTAACCCTGTGTTTACAACGTGCAAAGCGCACACTCATACCGAACACTTTGCACAGTCGATATCACAAAAACATCAGACGTTTAACGAGCACGCAATTCAATAAATCCAGGTATTCCACGTAATCCGTGATCTCGATCTCAAGCAATTCTTCAATCTTCTTCAAACGGTTGATAAGTGAGTTCCTGTGTATGTAAAGTGCCTCTGCGGTTTTAGCACTGTTGAATCCGTTCATATAATAAGCAAGAAGAGTTTCCTGTAGGAATGTACCGTTTGCATGGTCGTATTCTTCAAGCTTGTTCAGTCTGTTATTGCAGTATGCAAGTATCTCCTTCTGATCGTTTCCGCGGAACATGTACTTATAGATTCCCATTGCACTTGCACTTAAGACTTTCTTGTTTCTCGGATTGGGAAGGTAATCTTTCTTTGGAATGAGACTCTTGGCCTCCTGATAACTCTGACCGAATTTACTCGGATCAGTATATGGTGTGCCTAATATGCATGTGCTGCTGATAATCCCGTCAAACTCAGGCTTGCTGTCTATTTTTCTGAGCATCCTCTCTATCTCATGTTCTATCTCTTTATTCTCTTTCGCTTCAAAAAGAAGCACAAACTTATTTAGGAACATCATGAACATCGGTCTGCCTTCCATCTTCATGACTTCCTGGTTAAGACAGTTCGCATAGTACTCGTATATATGCTCATCCTGCTCGAGATTGATTCCGTATTTTCTGTCCACTGCAATGATCCCGACTCTGTATGGTTTAGTAAAATCAAGTCCGAACTGACCTGAGATCTTCTTGACATATCTGTCGTTAACGTTGTATCCGAACAGAAGATTATAAAGATAATCTCCCGTACGTTTATTCATTATGTTTGTCTCCATGATGAGGTTGCCGATGCTCTGTGAAATATCGACAAACGATGCACCTTTCCATCTCACATAGAAAAGCGGGAGAGATAATTCATCTGCTTTTTTGATTATCGATTTAGGAATGAATTCCTTGTCATCAACAACGGAAATTGCAAGACCTGAAATACCCAGATCATTAAGCTCATCAATAGCCTTCCTGACTTCCTTAAAATCGAAGCGGATATAGTCCACGACTATCAGCGCGAAATTCCCCCGGTTCATATGCTCTTCAAAAGGTCTTGTCTGGACAAGATATGTCCACGAAACCATGCGTCTCAATCCCTTCTCGCCGGCAACCAATTCCATTCCGTCAAGCTTAAGATTATTTACATCCATGCATGTAACCATAGTGGCCTCCCGTTTAAAGAGAGCAGTTCTCTCAATATAAATGGGTATATGCTATCTGTAGGGGTAATCGATGTAAAATACCAATTTCTTTATTTAATTATGCTTTTTAGGTTTATATCGGTCAAAAAAGATTACCAGTGTAAAAGAGAATTAAAGTTATTCCGAGAAAGTATATCTGTTTTGCCGTTATTGCCATTATACTTATCTGAATACAGGAGATGATTTAGATGAACAAGCTTAAACCCCTCATAGGCGTTATGCCGCTTTGGGATGACGATAAAGAAAGTGTATGGATGCTGCCGGGATACCTTGAAGGCATCCGTCAGGCAGGCGGTATTCCCGTCATTCTTCCGTTCACTTCTGAAAATGACGAACTCGAACAGCTCGCAAAGATGTGCGACGGTTTTCTTTTCACAGGCGGTCACGATGTTTCTCCGGAATTATATTCAGAGAAGCCTGTCGACGATTCTGTTATATGTTGCAAAGACAGAGATGAAATGGAATCATGGTATCTTAAATATGCCATCAGTTCTGACAAACCCTTACTCGGAATATGCCGCGGAATACAGTTTATTAATGCTGCTCTTGGCGGCACTTTATATCAGGATCTGCCGACACAGCATTCTTCTGAGATTGATCATCACCAGAAGCCGCCTTATGATATCCCTGTTCACACAGTTAGCATCGTAAAAGATTCTCCACTCGGAAAACTTCTTGATACAGAACAACTGAGTGTAAACAGTTACCATCACCAGGCAGTAAAAGATCTTTCACCGAGATTAAAAGCTATGGCTATATCAACGGACGGATTGATCGAAGCTGTCTTTATGCCTGAACACCGTTTCTTATGGGCAGTACAATGGCATCCTGAGTTCTCATATCTCACAGATATCAACAGCCGTAAGATCTTCAAAGCATTTATCGATTCATTATCCTAACGCTACATCAAGCGCCATCATGAGGCTGAATCCGATTGCAAAAGAGATTACGCCGATGTTTGAATGCTTGCCCTGGCTCATTTCAGGGATAAGTTCTTCAACTACGACATAGAGCATTGCTCCTGCTGCAAATGAGAGCAGATACGGCATTGCAGGAATTACGAGTCCTGCAATAAGTACTGTGAGCCCTCCGAAAACAGGTTCGACCGCACCTGAAAGAACGCCCAACACAAATGATTTCGGCTTGCTCTTTCCCTCCGAGAACAGCGGCATCGATATGATCGCGCCTTCAGGAAAGTTCTGAATCGCGATACCGAGCGCAAGCGCCAGTGCAGCGCCTGCAGTTATGTTTGCAGAACCGTTCATGAGACCTGCATAGACAACTCCCACTGCCATACCTTCAGGAATGTTGTGAAGCGTTACAGCGAGAACGAGCATGACGGTACGTGTAAGTTTGCTCTTGGGACCTTCGACCTGATTGATACCTGCGTGAAGGTGCGGAATGATGTGATCCAACAGGAGAAGGAACAATACACCGAGCCAGAAACCGATGAACGCAGGAAGGAATGCGAGCTGTCCCTTATCGGAAGACTGCTCGATCGCAGGAACGATCAAGCTCCATATCGATGCGGCAACCATTACTCCGGCAGCAAATCCTGTCAGGGCACGTTTGATCCCGTCCTTCAGATCTTTCTTCAGAAAGAATACACAAGCAGCACCAGCTGAAGTACCCAAAAACGGTATCATCAGGCCCATAATTACCGTCTTTAACATTGTTACACCTTCTTCAAATAACCGAGTTTACCGTGCTCTATACACAACACATAATCACAGCAGAGTTCAATGAGCTCCGGGTCATGTGTTGCCACAAGTACAGTATTACCTGACCTTGCGAGTGTTTTCAAGAGTCCGCCAACCTTTTCCATATGTGAGAAATCAAGTCCTGATGTCGGCTCGTCAAAGAGCATAAGCTTAGCGTCAGCTGCCATGGCAGATGCAATGGCAACCCTCTGCTTCTGTCCGCCTGAGAGAGCCATCGGGTGCTTGTCCTTATATTCGATAATGCCGAGAGAATCGAGTATCTCGTCGCATCTCTCCTTATCTTCCTCATCCATTGAGAGCAGGACTTCCGCCTCAACACTGTCGGTAAACAGCTGATGGTTCACATCCTGCATAACCATATAGCTGAGTTTAAGTCTTCCTTTGCCCTTATACGTTTTTCCGTCTGCTTCTATTATTCCTTTGCAGTCTTTCTCAAGACCGCATATACACTTGAGGAAAGTCGATTTACCGGTACCGTTCTTTCCGATGACTCCGACGACTGCACCTTTCGGTAAGACTAAACGGGGAATATTAAGACTCAGGTTCTCATCTTCTGAAGTAAAGCTTCTCTTCCAGAACAAATATGGATTCCTGTGATATGAGAAATAGAAATCCTTGAGGGTAATACCGTCAGTTTCAGGAACCGCTTCCACCCTGTCGCAACCTTCTTCGCAGTCACAGCCGCTAATGCACGAAGGTGCAAGGATATCAGGAACGACCAAAGGACGAAGCTGTAATTCGTTGATCTTTTCCCTGTCGAAAGATGCAAATTCAGCGCCGGGCCACTCATGGGCGATATTGCCTCTATCCATGTAGATAACACGGTCAACAAGATCTTTGAGATACCAGAGTCTGTGCTCTGATATTACGATCGTCTTGCCCTGTTCCTTCCATCGCTTTATCTGATCACCGAGTTTTGCGATGGCGGCCTGATCGAGATTGGACGACGGTTCATCAAGGAGGATTATCTCAGGCAGAAGAGCAGATACCGATGCACATGCAATGCTCTGCTTCTCGCCGCCAGAGAGTTCGAAAAGACTTCTGCCGAGAAGCTTTTCGATATGCATCTCACTTACTACATCGTTCTTGCGTTTTAATATCTCTTTGGGATCAAGGCCGACGTTTTCAGGTCCGAACACGATCTCGCCGTCTGTATCGATAGAAAAGAACTGGCTTCTCGGATTCTGGAAAACCGTGCCGACGATTCCAGCAAGTTCAAAAAGTTCAGTCTTGCCGATATCCAGGCCGGCTACTGTGACGTTTCCTTCAAGATCGCCTTTATAGTAGTGAGGGATAAGGCCGTTTATGAGCCTTATTATCGTTGTCTTACCAGAACCTGAAGCACCTGTCAGCAGCAGTGTCTCGCCTTTTCTGACTGATAAGGAAATGCCGTTAAGGAGTCCGTATTCAGACCCCTTATACTTGAAATTGACGTTTTTTATCTCAAATATGTTCTCACTCATAAGACATACTTAAACAGCACGAAAATAACTGCAACAGCCGTAAATGCAGTTATCAGCAGCCAGTCACACACGCGCAGTTTAAGTTCCTCTACACTTGTTCTTTTTACTGTTCCGCCAAGTCCTCTGGTAATGGCTGCTGCGGATAATTCGTCGCCTATGTTAACGCATGAAAACAGCAGAGGGATCATGCGGTATTCGACCATCTTTGCAGCGTTTCCGCCTCCGAAAGAAATTCCGCGCATCTTCATTGCATCGCTGATCGATGAGTATTCCTCCTTTATGGTCGGGAAGAATCTCATGACGACAGCAAGAGATATCGTGATGCCGTCCGGCAGATGCATCCTCTGCATAGCGGACATGAATTCATCTATCTTCGTTGTCCTTACGACATACCATGCTGTTATGAGACACGGCATGAACTGAACTACGATGCCGCTGTATCCTGTCAGAAGCGACTTGAATATTCCTGTTGATTCTTCCGAGAGAAATACAAACGTCAGCACAAGCGCCGCGATATAAAGGAATGTAAATCCGAATGCGCTCGTGTATTTCTTCTCGATGATGAGAAGAATGACCGGGATCAGAGTCATTATGATCCTGACCGCCCAGAGAAAAGGCGTGGTCGCGCTCATCATGACGACGGCGGACACGATCAGGATCATATAAAGTTTTGTTCTCGGATCGAGCTTCATCAGACAATTCCGGCCTTCTCGAAATGCTTCTTAACTACAGCTTTACCGATCAAGGCACCAATGCATCCGAATACGAAGCAGAGAATGAGAAGTACACCGATCGTCTTGTAGTTGATCGCAAGGAAAAGGTTGTTGCAGTATTCAGCTGAATATCCGCCGTCGATAAGATCCTGTCTGTAAGAATCGGCAGTAACGATTACAGGGAAATAGTTTGCGCAGATCCAAAGATTGAACACGCCGTTGCTGAGCATGGTTTTCTTAAAGCTCTTGTATTTTCCTGACTTTGCAATAAGGTCAGCGACAACTCCCGCACCGATGATAAGAGGCGCACCCAAAAATCCCATTCCGGTTACGAACATTATGATTGCGATAAGAACAGACATGATCGTGATCATGCCGAACTTCTGAGCCTTTGTATAGAAAAGCATCATTGGGATTGCGCCGACAATAGGGATCATTACAACATAGGATGCAACGATAAACGGATGGATATATCCGAGCATTCCGCACGCAAACTCAACCACGAAGATTATCGCTGTAAAAATACCGATGGTAATAAAATCTTTTGCCTTTAACTTGTTGGAACTCTTTTCAGTACTCATATTTCAAATCTCCTTTTATGCAATCTTCCAGCTTACAGCCTGCTTTCTGCCGGAAACGAAATTCCTGTAGATGCCGTCCTGTTTCATAAGTTCATCATGCTTGCCCTGCTGCACGATCCGGCCCTTGTCGATTACGACGATCTGGTCAGCATTTCTTACAGTCTTAAGGCGGTGTGCGATCATGATTATCGTCTTTTCTCTTGTGAGGTTTCCGATCGCTTCAGTAAGTTCTTTTTCGTTCTCGGGATCGACGTTTGCAGTTGCTTCATCGAGGATTATTATCGGAGCATCTTTCATGATCGCTCTTGCGATAGCTATCCTCTGTTTCTCACCGCCTGAAAGCGTCGCTCCGCCCTCTGCCACAATGGTGTCATAACCTTCCGGCAGAGACATTATGAAGTCGTGACAGCTTGCTTTTTTCGCAGCAGCGATAACCTCATCCATTGATGCTTCCGGTCTTCCGAATCTGATGTTGTTTGCAATGGTGTCTTCGAAAAGATAGACCCTCTGGAACACGAAACTGAAGTTCTCCATGAGTGAATCGAAGCTGTAATCTTTTACGTTTCTGCCGCCAAGTGTTACTTCTCCTTCACCGACATCCCAGAATCTTGCGATAAGCGATGTGATCGTCGTCTTACCACCGCCTGAAGGGCCGACGATTGCTGTCGTAGTCTTCTCCTTGATATCGAGAGTTACGTCATCGATTATCTTTCTGTTTTCATATGCAAAGCTTACGTGTTCAAGGTGGATATCCTTATTCTCAGGGTGGATATCTTCACCATTGATATCCATCTGCTCGATGCTCAATATCTCATTTGCAAGATCAACGCCTCTTCCGATTATCTTGAGGAGTGCGGTATAGATTCCTGCTGAATCCAATGCCTCAAACACCATGAAAGAACACATAAGCATCGTAATCAGATAATTGAGTTCCATAGTTCCCGTAAAGTAGAAATACAGTGATGCTCCTGCGATCACCGCACCGGCAAGTTTAGTGATCATCATCTGGAAGCCGACTGCAGGGATAGCTGTTGTTTCAGCTGTAATATCAGCATTCTTTTTTCTCTCGACACTGTTTGCAACTCTTGATGAATTCTGAGCGAAGATGTTGTAATTTCTGATCTCGGCAATACCCTGAATGAATTCAAGGATTACACCGACCATCTCCCGATCGGCAGCTATCTTTTCATCTGCCACATTTGCGATCTTCTTATTGGTAACAGTATTGACGCACATAAAGATGCCGATGCAGACAAGAGATATCACACCAATTCTCCAGTCGAAAACAAACATACCGACTGCAATTACGCTTGTGGTAATGCTGCCCTTAAGCACCAGCATGATCGCTCTTACGGCGATGTCGCTCATCTGTTCAAGAGTATTGGTTGTTACCGAAGTGATATGGCCGAGACTTGTATCGTTAAAATAACCCATCGGCAGATATCTTAAGTGCTCACCGATCTCGATACGCTTTTGACAGCATGTATCGTATCCAGCTTCACACTGTCTCATCTGAGAGAAACGGTTTACTACCATCTTTCCCAATGTACTTACAGCCATGAATCCCAAGACGGTAATGAAAGTTTTGGCATTGATCTCATTATTAAGAACTGCCGTAATGGCAAAGAAAGCTGCCGGAATCTTCAGTGCTCCGAACAATGCATCAAGAACACCCAGGAATACAGAAAGATAAAATTTATCCCTGTTCTTCTTGGAGCAGAAATCAAAGAACTTTTTTAGCAACTTAAGCATAAACGTTCTCCCTTCCTGAAGCAGTATTTGTTCTTTCCTCTGCCTCATCTTTTGCCATGCTGTGTGCTTCCCACATCTTGCTGTAGAGAGCACAGTTAGAAAGGAGTTCGTCGTGCGTGCCTTCTGCCTCGACATTACCATTGTTTATAACGTAAATCTTGTCTGCATCTTTAATGGTAGAAAGTCTGTGCGCGATAACGATAAGAGTCCTTCCCTTTACGAGCTTTGCCACGCTTTCCTGAACGAGTGCTTCGTTCTCAGGATCCGTATAGGCAGTAGCCTCATCCATGATGATGACAGGCGCATCCTTGAGCATTGCTCTTGCTATGCAAATTCTCTGACGCTCACCGCCCGATAAGTGTCCGCCGGCTCCTCCGACTTTTGTATCGTATCCGTTCTCAAGACCGAGAATGAATTCATGACAACCTGTTGCCATTGCTGCTCCGATAACTTCATCATCTGTAGCACCCGGCTTTCCGAGTCTGATGTTTTCCATGATGGTCATATCGAAAAGGTAATTATCCTGCGCAACATATGCGATCTTTTTCATGTAGTAATCAAGCGGAAGTTTTGTGATATCTACGCCGCCGAAAGTGATCGTTCCGGAATCAACATCCCAAAGCGAATCGATAAGTCTTGCAACCGTGCTCTTTCCTGTTCCGGAAGGACCAACCATTGCAGTGACCTCGCCCTGCTTTATCTCCATGTTGATGCCGTGAAGGATCTCTTTATCCTTATATGAGAAATGAACATCCTTTAAAACGATGTCAGAACCCTGAGGTTCTTCAGTTACTGTTTCAGGTCTGATCATTTCAGGTCTTTCGAGGATCTCGGTTACTTCACCGAAGATCGTTTTCATCTTTGCGATGTCGTCACTATATGAAAAAGCAACTATCAGAGGTGTAATCAGGCCGGCAGAAAGGATTATGCATGTAATGAATTCCTGTGGCTCAAGGCTACCGTTTCTTACAAGGAGAAGTCCAATAGGAAGCACACCCAAAAATGTCGCCGGTGTAAAGCACATAGTTCCGGACTGCCACCAGATGCACTTTCTCATCCATCTGATAAAACAGTCTGCGCCTTCTCTTGCAGCATCTACAAACTTCTCGTATGAGCTTCCCGTCTTACCGAACGCCTTGATTACTTCAATACCGTTTATGTATTCAACTGCTGTATCATTCAAATATTTTGTTTTTTGAATCGTATATTCGAAATCGCCCCTGCTCTTTACCATCATGACCGCAGCACAGAAAACGCCAACTACGACTGAGATCAGATTGGCAAGTCCGACACGCCAGTCGATTGTCATGATGTATATGAACATTATTACCGGAAGCAAAAGATTTGCTGAAAACTCCGGAACGATATGAGCAAGTGTTGTTTCCATCGAATCAACACGTTCGACAATTGTGTTTTTATAACTTCCGCTGTTGTCATCAAGAACAGAACCAAGCGGGATTTTCGAAAGTTTATCGCACAGCTGTTCTCTGATACCGCCCAAAACTGTGAATGTAGCAACATGCGAAAGTGTAGTCGATAAATTATGCAATACCACTCTTACGATCCACGCTATAGCGATAAGAACTATCTGTCTGATATAGTATCCAGGATCAGCGTTGCCGTTTATCAGATTGCTCACAATATCCGCAACTATCAGATACGGAACGAATGAAGCTGCAACTCCGGCTATTGCCAAAGTTACGCTTCCGCCATAGTAACTTTTCTTGCGTCCTGCAAATTCCAGGACCCAGGAAAGCACTCCTCTTTTCTTCATATATTCACCCCCGGCGTTTTTATTGAATTGCAGATTGTATCTGCATTTATGGTTAGCATTGGCTAACTGTCAATTTATTTTTATACCCCACAAATTGCGGGGTTTTAGTTCAGCGACGTATATTTAGGTTAGCCGTCGCTAACTTTATCATCAATAGGATTTGTTGTCAATCGTTTATATATGATTATTCGTTAAAGAACCGGGGCTGCCTCACTTGCGGTTGAGACAGCCCCTTAATTCTTTAGGAGATTATTATGACTTGCGTCTTATTTAGCTTTTCCCTGGTTGGCAACTGCCTCCATCTTTGCCTTCAATGCTTCCTGATCACCAAGATAGTAGTGCTTGATAACATTGAAGTCATCGTCAAACTCATATACAAGAGGAACAGCTGTCGGAATGTTTACGCCGATGATATCTTCAGAACTCATGTTGTCGAAATACTTAACGAGTGCTCTTAATGAATTACCGTGTGCTGCGATGATAACTCTCTTTCCTGCTTTCATGTCAGGCTTGATCGTTTCTTCAAAGAAAGGAACAACACGTTCGATCGTTGTTTCAAGGCTCTCATTCTTCGGAAGAAGCGCAGGATCAACATCTCTGTACATTGCCTGCTTTGTTGCGCTTCTTTCATCTGAATCATCTAATTCAGGCGGTTTGACATCAAACGATCTTCTCCAGATCTTAACCTGATCCTCACCGTACTTTTCAGCAGTCTCGGATTTGTTAAGTCCCTGAAGCGCACCATAGTGACGCTCGTTGAGCTTCCATGATTTATATACCGGGAGCCACGCCCTGTCCATTTCATCAAGTGCGATGTTCAAAGTGTGGATGGCTCTCTTAAGATATGAGGTGTAGCATACGTCAAAGTCGTATCCTTCCTCCTTCAGAGTCTTACCGGCATTCTTCGCTTCTTCTCTGCCCTTGTCACTGAGGTCGACATCCATCCAGCCTGTGAATAAGTTGAGTTTATTCCATTCGCTTTCGCCGTGTCTTACGAGTACGAGCTTCATCATTTCAGGTTACCTCATGCCAATGCAGCGCCTAAAGCCTTGCACTTTTCAACTGCTTCTGAGTCAGGTGCGTCATTTGCCATAACGGATTCAACAGCGAGTACTGCACCTGCTGTCTTGCACCTTTCTTCCCAGTCTCTCATCCATGTGCCGTCGCCCCAGCCGTAAGAACCGAAAAGAGCGATCTTCTTGTCCTTTAAAGCAGACTCGATGCCTGTGAACATAGGATCGAATTCAGACTCTTCGAGAACTTCATTACCCATTGCAGGGCAGCCAAATGCAATTGCATCAAATTCAGCTACTTTGGATGCATCGAATGAAGAAGGTGCGATTACAGATGCTTCAGCGCCTGCGCCCTTGATACCCTCTTCTACAGCCTTAGCCATAGCCTCGGTATTACCTGTACCGCTCCAATATACAACTGCTACTTTACTCATTATTAAAACCTCACGTTTCTTAAATTTATTAACAGTACTCAAACAACCAACTGCTCGAGTGTTCTGCCCGATCTAAGCATGCGGCCATACTCTTCAGTACATTTCTTGTATCGATTAAAAAGCTTTCTGGCGTTATCGACATTTGAATAAACTTTCCAGTAACCGACATCACAGAACCCTTCATTGGGATTGTTGATAAAGCCGTCTACATCTGACGGTGGATAACCCAGGAAGAGTCCGATCTCGTGAGGAAATGCAGGAGATGAATTAAGTCTTCTCACGAGATCGACGACACACCTGTCAGAACTGCTGATAGAGTAACCGAATCTTTGGAGTATCTTCTTAGCCAAAGGATCCTTAAGATCCCTATCAAGCATATCAGGTCTGTATAAATAGATCAGTGCATACTTTTCGCAGACCTTAAGAGGGATTATGCGGATACCTTTTTTGCTCAAAAACTTATTAAAGGCTGATAGATCACGTCTGAGATCATCGGAGGAAATACGCAGGGTGAAAAGGCTTCCGGTCTTTATGCCAGCGAGCGTCGGTGCGCCATATCTTACAATCTTATCCTCAGACATTTATCTCTCCTTTTCGGTTAGCCATTGCTAACTGTATCACGACAATTATTCATTGTCAATCTCACAGGCTTACCATGTATTCAGGCGTTTTGAGCACTTTCGAAATCATATTGACATCGTAGGCATTCGTGTGATATATTCATTTTCGGTTAGCGGTGGCTAACCACGAATAAATCATGTGCCCGCCGGAAGCCTCTCCTATTCATCGCTTCCGGCGGATATGATGTCAGGAAAGGAAATTCACAATGACAGAACTCATTATTGAAAATGTAATCGGAAGAGAAATACTCGATTCCAGAGGTAATCCTACCGTTGAAGCAGAAGTAACTCTTATTGACGGTACAGTAGCAACAGGCTGCGCTCCGAGCGGCGCTTCAACAGGTGAATTCGAAGCACTCGAACTCAGGGACGGAGACAAATCAAGATATCTCGGCAAGGGTGTAACCAAAGCCGTTAATAACATTAATACAACTATTGCTGATGCGATCATCGGTATGGATGCATTTGATACATATGCTGTTGATAAGGCTATGATCGAAGCAGACGGCACAAAGGATAAGTCAAATCTCGGCGCTAATGCAATTCTTGCCGTTTCCATCGCAACAGCAAGAGCAGCAGCTAAGGCTCTCGATATTCATCTTTACAGATTCTTAGGCGGCGCTAATGCAAACAGACTTCCCGTTCCTATGATGAATATCTTAAACGGCGGCGCTCATGCTGACAGCGCTGTTGATACACAGGAATTCATGATCATGCCTGTAGGCGCTCCCTCCTTCAAGGAGGCTTTGAGATGGTGTGCAGAAGTATTCCATTCTTTGAAGAAGCTCCTTAAGGAAATGGGTGACGTTACAGCAGTCGGTGACGAGGGCGGATTTGCTCCCAACAGCCTCAAGAGCGACGAGGAAGCTATCGAGAAGATTCTCGAAGCAATCAAGGCTGCAGGCTATGAACCCGGCAAGGATTTCATGATCGCAATGGATGCCGCTTCTTCCGAGTGGAAGAGCGAAAAGGGCAAGGGCTTCTACAAGCAGCCCAAGTCCGGTAAGGAATTCACATCAGACGAGCTCATCGCTCACTGGGAATCCCTTGTTGATAAGTATCCTATCATCTCCATCGAAGACGGACTCGATGAAGAAGACTGGGAAGGCTGGCAGAAGATGACAGCAAAGATCGGCAACAAGGTTCAGCTCGTAGGCGACGATCTTTTCGTAACAAATACAGAAAGACTTTCAAAGGGTATCGAACTCGGTGCAGGAAACTCAATTCTCATCAAGCTCAACCAGATCGGTTCTGTATCTGAGACACTTGAAGCAATCAAAACGGCTCACGCTGCAGGCTATACGGCAATCTCATCTCACCGTTCAGGCGAGACTGCAGATACAACTATCGCTGACCTTGCAGTTGCACTTAACACATGCCAGATAAAGACAGGTGCTCCTTCAAGAAGTGAAAGAGTTGCTAAGTACAATCAGCTTCTCCGCATCGAGGAACAGCTTGGAAACGCTGCTATCTATCCTCAAATGAAAGCGTTCCACATCAAGAAGTAATTTCCTCTACCTGACTTTATAGATGAAGAACCCGGCTCTTGTCCCCTTTTTAGAGCCGGGTTCTTTATTGGATTTATTTATCACTTGATAACGGAGAGGGTTACTTTCCGCCGTACTCTTTTCTGTGTTTCTTTAAAGCCTTAAAAGTCTTATCGCTGATTACATGTTCGATACGGCATGCATCTTCTTCAGCAGTCTTCATATCGACGCCGAGCTCCATTAAAAGCTCGCTGATAACGATATGTCTTTCATAGATCTTCTTGGCAATCTTAGCGCCTTCAGCAGTTAATGTGATATAACCCTGATCATCTATCTCAATATATTTGCCGTTCTTAAGAATTCCCATCGCACGGCTTACAGAAGGTTTTGATACATTAAGCTGCCTTGCAACATCCAAGGAACGCACAGGCGCGCCCTTTTTGGAAAGTACGAGAATAGTCTCAAGATACATTTCACCTGATTCCTGCATAAATGAAAACCTCCATTTCTTTTGCTTATTTTATCACACAGATTCAACGTGATGCACAAATAAAAAAAGAGGACTTCATTATACGAAGTCCTCTCTTGTGGTTTTATGTAATACAGAATTACTTAATGCCTGTCCACTTCCACTCAGCAACCTCAGGCATATCGATACCTACGTCGTGAATGTATGTCTTGTGAGCAACAAGCTTATCACGCATCTTCTGGATAAGGAATGAACCCTTGTTTCCGAGAGACTCGATGTGGTTAACCATTGCGATGACGAGGTCAAAACGGTCGATCTCGTTCTGTACACGCATGTCGAACGGTGTTGTGATCGTTCCTTCTTCGTGATAACCGTAAACATGAATGTTGTGGTTATGTCTTGCATATGTAAGCTCGTGGATAAGCTTCGGATAACCGTGGAATGCGAAGATAATCGGCTTATCCTTTGTGAAGATAGCATCATACTCAACATCGGAAAGTCCGTGAGGATGTCTGTCCTTAGGCTCGAGCTTCATGAGGTCAACTACGTTAACGAAACGAACCTTAACGTCAGGCATCTCGCGGTGCATGATATCAACAGCTGCAAGAGCCTCGAGCGTAGGTGTGTCACCGCAGCATGCGAGTACAACATCAGGCTCGTCACCTGTATCTGTTGAAGCCCAGTCCCAAATGCCGATACCCTGTGTGCAGTGCTTAACAGCCTGATCCATTGTGAGCCACTGCGGCCTGGGGTGCTTACTTGCAACGATAGCGTTTACATAGTTCTTACTCTTGAGGCAGTGATCCATTGTGGAGAGGAGGCAGTTAGCATCCGGAGGGAGATAAAGTCTTACGACGTCTGCCTTCTTGTTGGAAATATGATCAAGGAAACCCGGATCCTGGTGTGTGAATCCGTTGTGGTCCTGCTGCCATACGTTTGATGTAAGGAGAAGGTTAAGAGATGCGATAGGACGTCTCCAGGGAAGTCCGTTGCATACCTTGAGCCACTTAGCGTGCTGAGCAGCCATGGAGTCGATGATTCTGATGAATGCCTCATAGCTTGCGAAGAAACCGTGACGGCCTGTGAGGATGTATCCTTCAAGCCAGCCTTCGCACATATGCTCTGAAAGCATGGAGTCCATAACGCGTCCGTCAGCAGCGAGGAACTGGTCTGTACCCTCGTCGATGGGGTTGTTCCAGTCACGGTTTGTGACCTCGAAAACCTTGTTAAGTCTGTTGGACATTGTCTCGTCAGGTCCGAAGATCCTGAAGTTCTTCTGATCGTCATTGAGCTTGAATACGTCTCTGATGTATCCGCCAAGCTCGATCATGTCCTGCTTCTCGACTTCACCGGGTGCAGGTACGTCTACTGCGTAATTACGGAAATCAGGAAGTCTTAAATCTCTGAGCAACTTACCGCCGTTTGCGTGAGGATTGGAAGCGATTCTTCTGTCACCCTTAGGAGCGAGCTCCTGAAGTTCGGGAATGAGTCTGCCGTCCTTATCGAAAAGCTCTTCGGGCTTGTAGCTCTCGAGCCACTGCTTAAGGATATCCATGTGCTCAGGCTTATCCATCATTACAGGAACCTGGTGAGCCTGGAAAGAACCTTCGATCTTGTTGCCGTCAACTTCCTTAGGGCCTGTCCATCCCTTAGGTGTGCGGAGAACGATCATAGGCCATACGGGTCTTGTTGTATCGCCTGTCTCTCTTGCATGCTTCTGAATAGCCTTGATCTCGTCAACAACGATGTCGAGTGTCTCAGCCATCTTTCTGTGCATTGTCATCGGGTCATCGCCCTCAACGAAATATGCCTTCCAGCCGTTACCCTTGAAGAATGCCTCAAGTTCTTCGTGTGAAAGTCTTGAAAGGATCGTAGGGTTAGAGATCTTAAATCCATTAAGATGAAGGATAGGAAGAACCGCACCGTCATTTACGGGGTTAAGGAACTTGTTTGACTGCCATGATGTTGCGAGAGGGCCTGTCTCTGCCTCACCGTCACCTACTACGCATGCTGCGATAAGATCAGGGTTATCAAATACTGCACCGAAAGCGTGAGCGATAGAATAACCAAGCTCACCGCCCTCGTGGATCGAACCGGGAGTTTCAGGTGCTACGTGGCTGCTGATTCCGCCCGGGAAAGAGAACTGCTTGCAAAGCTTCTGAAGACCGTCCATATCAAGGCTGATATTAGGATAGACTTCGCTGTAAGAACCCTCAAGGTATGCATTGGCAACGAAGAAGTTTCCTCCGTGACCGGGGCCTGAGAGCAGGATAAGATCCTGATCGTATTTATTGATGATTCTGTTAAGGTGAACATAGATAAAGTTCTGTCCCGGAACTGTTCCCCAGTGTCCGACGATCTTCTTCTTGATGTGTTCCTTCTTGAGAGGCTCTCTCATGAGAGGATTGTCGAGCAGATAGAGCTGAGCGGCTGCGAGATAGTTTGCTGCACGCCAATAGGCGTTCATCTTCTGCAGATACTCATCAGAAATTACATTGTGATTCATGTATCTTACCTCTTTGCTAATAATGTTTCTAAACGCTCGCATGCGTCGCACGTAATATACTACTGATACATCATGCAAACTCTATGACAAATTCAACCAATTTATTCCATATCAACATCATTGGTTTGGGTAATCGAGTAAACGAAAACTGCAAAAGCCCTATATCATTACGCTTTGAGCATGCCTCAAATTGTCACTTCTTAAGCGCTTTTTCCAATTGAAAATCATTTTATGGCTTAACAAAATTATTTTATTTGATAAATCATACGGCCGGAATATCTTATAATTCCATAAAGTCATCTATCGCCTTAAGAACAGGCTCTGAATATGCAGGGCCGCCAAAGATCCATTGTTCATGCTGCATATCAAATTCCCTTATGTCAGGATTACGGAAATACTTAAGATAACGTTTCTTATATTTCTCACCCATTTTCCTTGCATAAATAAAATGAGCGGTCGTACCTTCCACGTGAATATCATCTTTAAGATAAGTTATCAGATCGGTATAGTATTCATTCTTAATAGACTCGGGATTAAACCTGGAGAAGCAGTCAACAAACTCGGTTGCGGACTTTTCGTCCATGTCGAATACCTTCATCATTTTCTGTTTGGTCTTGTTCTTTTTCTTCTCGCCTTTAGTAAAACTCGTAAGCAAAGGCGTTACCAGTTTTGCCTGCAGTTTGGCCCAAAAAACACTGCTCTGATCAAGATCGGGACTTCCGAAAATGCCGTGATCGATATGAATGTTCTCACGCATTATGAGTTGCCCCACAAAGCTGCTGCCAAGAGACGAACCTAATGCTCCGTCCACTCTGCCGTAATGATTTTCCTGAATATATTTCTCGATCTTTTCAGTAACAGTGATCATATCAGGGAAGATCACATCCGTACCGTCAAAACCGTCGTAATTTACGCAGATAAGATGATACTTCTCAGCAAGCCTGTTTATGACAGTCTTGAAATTCACCTGATAGTTCATGCATGTTCCCGGAAGCAACATAAGCGTCTTGCCGGACATGTTACCTGTTTCGTAAAATTCCATATTGTTATATTGTCACATCACTTCCTATAGAAATGGAAATCGCAACAATCCCCTCCCTTTCCTAGTGTTTGTGTTCTTGTAAACCCAAGTTTTCTTAAGTTTCCGTAGGTTATATCATCAACATCGCAAAATGCGGGACAAAGTTCAGGACAGCCAAACTCTTTGCATGCGTTATACCAAAGACAGTCTGTTATTGTTATGTCGTAAAAATCCTTGCCTTCCTTCTGAGTGCTTTTCTGCAGATCAGTTGTTCTCATTATCTTCAGAAACGTTCTGCTGTAGATTTTGTAAAAGCCGGGAAAGATTTCCATGTTCTTAGTACTCTTATGTTTCTTAGTTCCGACAACTTCAACCATGTATTTACGTGTTAACTCATATGCTTCTGAGGATAATTTATTGTCTGCTTTAAGAGCTTTGTATAATGCAATGCGGGGAAGAATAGTTTTGGTGAGCGTCTTGAGCTGATTCGGAGTCTTCCCTGACAATGACGCAACACTATCCTTATATATGGATGACTGTGAATCAATGATATGTTCCGGATCATACTGTATTGTCCTTTTGATCCAGTTTTGTATCTGCTTCTGCTGGTCCATCAATTCCCTTCCTCCATGTCGCTTGCGGCTAACTTATGTTCAATTATATCAGCAAAGTTAGAATGTGCTAACCGTTAAAACAAAGTGCATATCCAGGCAATCAATGCACATGCGGGAATGTATACCAGATAATGAATTACATGCGTCCACTTGTTGTAACCAAACATGTGCCTGCCGACAACATCTTTGACTTCAGGATAGTATCTCGGGAAGAAATTCGAGTTGCACAAAAGAACCCAGTCAAAAAACACTATATCGAATGTCTCCATGCCGTAAAGCATGATAACAAACCTGATAAAGAACTGCAGAAATCCGAAGCTATTTCTGACTCCGTCCCAACCGCCAAGCACAAAAGCTGCAGGATAAATAAGGAATGCGATGATAATGATTATCCAGCCGATCACATGTGCGCCTTTGAATCGTTCTTTCCGGTCAGGAATAACTGCAAGAATATCTTTATGAGCAGATCCGAAGAATCTCTTGTCCTGGATAAATGCGACTCCTGCATACAGAATAAGAAAATATGCAGCCATCAGCATAAGTGTCGTTACGATTGTTATTATCATCCGAACAGACCTTTCTTCTCATAAGGAACAGTTTCTATTCCAAGGCAGTCATATCCGGTATCTTTGATTGCCTTTTTAAGTATAGCTGTATCTATTGTTTCATCACTGATAAATGTTGCTTCTTTCTTCGATCGTGATGCTTTTACTTTCTTTGCAGAAGGCGCTGCTTTTCTGATTGCATCACAAACATGAGCTTCACACATTCCGCACATCATGCCTTCAACTTTAAGTGTTGTCTTATACATACTTACTCCCTGTTCTTAAGAACTATTGCAGGATTGATACGCTTCAGCCTTGCATTCAAAACACAAGTAATCAGCAGATACAATCCGATTATCACTGCAAATATAATCAGATATAACTGCGGCGGGTATGCCGGTATTATTCCTACGCCTACATTGCTGACGAGATATCTCGGATAGATGTAATCCATTATTGCTTTGCAAAGAGGGATCACGATAAGTGCGCCTATCGCGACAGTATAGAAATTGCCATCAAGATACATCTTGCGAACCTCTTTATTTCTAAATCCGAATATCTTTACAAGCGAGATGTTGAATGCCGACCGGTCAATCATCATCTTTACCATGAGATACATTACGACCAGGAAGATAACGCCAGACGCAACAGACATTGTAGTTACCATGGGACCCATCATATCAACATAGATTCCGGCCGATTTCTCAATCTCTGCTTTAGTAACTGTTGAATATAGCCTGCCGCTGTCAATATCAAGTTTGTGATCAGAGAATACAACATTGAAATAATCGTCATCTTCATTGAATAGATTGCGGCATCTGTCTATATCCATAAACACCAACAGCGATGCTGAATAATCGAATATCCTTGCAACCCTGAAGGCATATAATCTGTCACCGTTTTCACCCTCAAGCGTGAACTCATCACCGACTGCAAGATCATACTTATTTGCAACCGCAGAACTTAAAATAACATCCGTATCATTATCAGGAAGATCACCCGTATCAAAGAAAGGATTGTCATAAGTAATACCCATCATGGTAACGTCGAATGTATAACCGTAGATCTCTTTCTTAAGTCCTTCGGCAACTGCTTCATAACCGCCTTCAGGAACTTCTTCTGTCGGATACTTGTAGTTATACATATATTCGTAGTGTGTCTGATCGACGTTATACGCTTTGACTTTGTTGCAGTAGACATATGTGTTAAGTGCCATGAGTGCAACAAGAAGGCTCATGAACATTCCAAGGATAACTGTCAATCCCGCTCTGATCTCGCGGAGCATCTGTCTTATCCTGAACATCGGGATAAACTTTAGACCCTTGATCTTAATTTCTTTTCCGCGAACAACTTTCTGTTCGTTTCTAAGAAGCGCCAGCGGCGTTTTCTTGAGCCTTTTACGGATAACAAGCACATTGACTATGAACGCTGTCACAGGCGGAATTACAAGGCCGTAGACGATAAGAAACGGCGTTACTTCTATCTCAAGTTTCGGCATCGAGAAATAACCCAAAGTATCGGCAAGCTGAGCAGGGATTCCCACAGGCGTGCAGACTGTGATAAGTGTTCCTATAACACCTGAAACAAAAGTTACTATTACCGGTACTGCAACATAACTTAATATAAGAGTTCTCCTCTTTACACCCATCGAATAAAGCGCGCCGATAACCGAACTTTCCTGATCGATCATATGCACGATGAACACAGAGATAACGTATGCAAAAAGCATTACAAGCAAAATACCGAAGATGATGCTCGCCGAAAAGTTGATCTGAACGTCATCCGCAGCAGAATCGATCCTGGGGTTCTCGTCGTGATTCAAAAACAGCATCAGGTTCGAAGTCTTGATATTAAAGACTTCATCAATGAGATCGTTTGCCTCATCAGAAAATTCTTTGACGCCGTCAGCAAGTTCTCTCGCACCGTCTGCAAGTTCTATCGCTCCATCGTTTATCTCTACAGAACCGTCGTACAAATCATTAATGCCGTCAGCAAAATCTTCAACACCCTCACGCAGCTCAGTAGTACCTTCATGAAGCGCAATTGCTCCGTCTCTTAATGATTGGCTGTTCGAATTCAATGTTTTGATTCCATCGTACAGCTGGTATGCTCCGTCTTTGAGAGAGCCTGCTCCTGTGTTGACATCGCTAATACCCGACTGTATCTGCGAATATCCTGATGCAAGATCGGTTGCAGGACCTGCAAATCCTGCCGCAACTCCTGCCACATACGGATCTTCGCTCTGAGCCATCAGTTCTGCAGCAGCTGCATATTCATTCACGCCCGTAGCATACTGAGCCGCACCGGTATTAAGCTGATCTGTTCCTTCTGCCAGAGCAAATGCTCCGTCGTACAGAGCAGATGCGCCAGACTCAACAGAGCCTACTCCTTCTGTATATGCATTAACTCCTTTTTCGAGTTCTGCAGCTCCGTCATCGATGGCTGCAACGCCGTCCGTAAGATCAGGAACAGCATCATGTAGTTCCGTCATTCCGTCGTGGAATTCGCTGATGCCGTCACGCAGTTCCTCAGCACCGTCCGCAAGCTCATCGGCACCGTCTTTTAACTCGTCGATACCCTCAAGAAGATCGTCCTTACGGCCGGTCATTCTTTCCCAATATTCCAGAAAATATTTATCATCAACATCGTTAACATCGAACTCGATATCTTCAAGGATATCTTTCAATTCATCATCGGTCATTGCACCGTTCAGAAGATAGGCATAGTAGTATTCCTGCGAAGACACTGAACATCCTGATGCATACAGATCCTCATAAGCTTCAGGTGTAACGAACAACAGGCCGAAAGATTTACTGTCCACAGTAGAATCTGTGATCTTTTTTATCACCGTATTATAGTCCGGTGTTGCTCCGATTCCCGTTACTGTGAATTCTTTATCGCCGACCGTTACAACATCACCGATATTTATATCGTTAACCTCAGAAAAACGTCTTTCGATTACCGCTTCGTTATCATTCGCAGGAAGTGTTCCTTCAATGAGAGAAATCTTGTTTATGTTTTCTCTTACTTTAAAAACTCTGAGAACTTGATTCTCGTTCAGAGCATAATCTGCAAAGAACATCTTCTCAATTGAAACGCCCTTGGAAGTTATGTTATCGAGTTCTTCATTACGCAGAGGAACGAACACGGAAAACTCACCGTCTTCACGGCACAATTCTTTATCTCTTATCTCCGTATAGTCGATTACCGTAACCGCAGCGCCCATAAGACTGGTTACGATATATATCGAAAAGATTATAAGAAGCGACAGCGCGATGTATCTTGCCCATCCGGCTTTAAGATCACGAAGTGCTCTCTTAAACAGGATCCATCCCATATCAGAGATCCTCCAGTTCTGAAGCAGGAGTCTTCTTCTCGTTATAGTAATCCTTATAGATCTCGCCGTCCTTGAGATATATGACGTGATCCACCATGTTCTTGATCGAATTGTTGTGGGTTACGATAAGCATCGTAGTACCATACTGCTTGTTTATCTTTTCGAGAAGAACAAGAATATCTCTTGAAGTCTTGGAATCAAGCGCACCAGTCGGCTCATCGCACAGCAGCATCTTAGGATTCTTAACAAGCGCTCTTGCAATCGCACAACGCTGCTGCTGACCACCTGACAACTGAGACGGGAACTTAAACTGGTGTTCTGTCAGTCCCAGAACAGCGATCAGCTCATCGATCTTTAACGGGTCTTTTGTAAGGTATTCACATACCTGTATATTCTCTCTGACTGTAAGATTCGGAACCAGATTATAGAACTGAAAGATGAATCCGAGATTGTCTCTTCTGTAATCTGAAAGCTTCTCGCCTTTTAATCCCTGAACCAATGTACCGTCAACACTTACGATGCCGGAATCAATGTCATCAAGACCGCCGATGCAGTTAAGAAGTGTTGACTTTCCTGAGCCTGATGTACCCTGGATAACGCACATCTCACCTTTGGAGACATTAATGCTTACGCCTTTAAGCACCTGGGCATATGAACCGCCCTCACCATAAGATTTCTGAAGATCTCTTACTGTTAAAAAGTTTTTGTCTTCCATAACCCACCTCATCATATGAATAACTATTCATATGTTATTTTAAGTTAGCGTCAGCTAACTGTAAACGCATGAGCACTTGTGCACTTGTAACAAAATACATAATGTCAATGCATTGTCCTTTTCTCATTTTCAGCACAAAGGGGCTGTATGCAAACGATTCTTTCATTTGATACAACCCCTTATGGCATTTAGTTTATTGAGGAATCAGGACTTTTTCGGTTTTACATTCGAGTGGCATTTACCGGCCATGGCACAGTTTGCACAATTGCAGCCGCAGGAACTCTTTCCTGCTTTCTTATCACGTATCATGCTGATCACAGCAAGCGTAAGTATTGCAATAACCAACGCGATGATAAGGATGTTAGCCCAATTAGCGGTAAGCCACTCCAACATTTAAATATCCTCTTAGTTTTCTTTAATCGCACCTGTGTACTTCTTTGCAGGTCTGAATACGAGGAAGCAGAGTCCTGCAAGAACTGCGATTGCAAAGATCAGACCTACTACATTCACAGCGCCTGTGAAAAGGAGACCGAACTGGTAAACAATAAGTGAGATCGCATATGCAAATGCGCACTGATAACCGATCGCAAACCATGTCCACTTTGCAGAGTTCATCTCTCTCTTGATAGCACCGATAGCTGCGAAGCAAGGAGCGCAGAGGAGGTTGAAGATAAGGAATGAGAAGCCTGCAAGAGCATCGAGGCCTTCGAAGTCGAGGACACCGAATACGCCGACAACTTCTTCCTTAGCAACAAGACCCATGATTGTTGCGATCGTAGCCTTGATGTTTGCAAATCCGATAGGAGCGAAGATCCACTTGATTGCTCCGCCGACGATACCGAGGACGGATGCTTCGAGCTCCATGTCAGGATCGAATCCGAATCCTGCACCTGTATTACCGAATACTGAACCGAACCAGATAAGTACAGAAGAGATGAGGATGACTGTTCCTGCCTTCTTAATGAAAGACCAACCACGCTCCCACATTGATCTTAAGAGGTTGCTGATCGTAGGCCAGTGGTATGCAGGAAGTTCCATAACGAAAGGTGCAGGATCACCTGAAAACATCTTTGTCTTCTTGAGAAGGATACCTGAGATGATTACTGCGGCAACACCGATGAAATAGCATGCGGGAGATACCCATGCACCGCCGAATGCAGAGTGTCTGAACAATGCTGCCGTAATGAGAGCGATGATAGGGAGTTTAGCACCGCAGGGAATGAATGTTGTTGTCATGATGGTCATCTTACGGTCACGGTTACTCTCGATCGTACGAGATGCCATGATACCCGGAACGCCGCATCCTGAAGATACGAGCATAGGGATGAATGACTTACCTGAAAGGCCGAATCTTCTGAAGATACGGTCGAGTACGAATGCAACTCTTGCCATGTATCCGCATGACTCAAGGAATGCGAGGAGGAAGAAAAGTACGAGCATCTGGGGAACGAATCCCAAGACAGCACCCACGCCTCCTACGATACCGTCAACAACGAGTCCTGTTACGAACTCATTAGCACCAATCTTTTCGAGGCCTGCGCTTACGAGGTCAGGAATACTCGGAACGAAGATAGCGCCTTCAGCTTCATCCATGCCGGGAGCAGTAAATTCACCTTCTTCATCGAGAGCACCTGTTGCTTCGAGAACTCCTGCAAGATCAAATCCGTTCTCATCGAACTCGTCTGCATAGAAACCGAAGTCTTCTTCGAAAGCACCGAAATCACCGTCTTCGAAGTCGCCCTGGAGATTCTCGGCACCTGCAATATCTGCATCAACAGCATCATCGATAACCGCCTTAACGTCGTCAACGAAAACTGTCTCACCTGCCCACTCATCTACCATTTCTTCGTAATTTGCACGACCGATTCCAAAGAGATACCAGCCGTCGCCGAAGATCTGATCGTTAGTAAAGTCTGTTGCGCTCGCACCGAATGCCGTCATTGCGATGAAGTAAACGAGCCACATGATAGCAGCGAAGATAGGAAGCGCGAGGATCCTGTTTGTTACGATCCTGTCGATCTTATCTGATGTGGACTGCTTTGCTTTATTCTGCTTCTTGTAGCAGCTCTTGATAATGGAAGCGATGTATACATATCTCTCATTTGTGATGATTGACTCAGCATCGTCTTCCAGTTCTTTTTCTGCTGCTGCAATATCTTTCTCGATATGATCCATCTTTTCTTTTGAGATGCCGAGCTTTGCAATGATCTTCTCATCTCTCTCGAAGATCTTGATCGCATACCATCTCTGCTTGTCCTCATTCATATCGTGAAGCACTGCTTCTTCGATATGTGCAAGTGCATGCTCAACGGGGCCGGAGAATGTGTGAGGCGGAATCGTCTTGGTGGACTTTGCAGCCTTAATTGCTTCCTCAGCTGCCTCCATGATGCCGGTACCCTTAAGAGCGGAAATTGCAACTGCTTTGCAGCCCATTGTCTCTGAAAGAGCTTCAAGATTGATCTTATCGCCGTTCTTTTCGACGATATCCATCATGTTAACTGCCATTACGACAGGAATTCCAAGCTCTGTAAGCTGTGTTGTGAGATAGAGGTTACGCTCGAGGTTTGTACCGTCAACGATGTTGAGTACTACATCGGGATTCTCATCAATGAGATAATTACGCGCAACAACTTCCTCCAATGTATAAGGAGATAAAGAATAAATACCCGGAAGGTCGGTGATTGTTACGCCATCGTGCTTTTTGAGTTTACCTTCCTTCTTTTCTACAGTAACGCCCGGCCAGTTACCTACGAACTGGTTGGAACCGGTCAGTGCGTTAAAAAGTGTTGTCTTACCGCAGTTCGGGTTACCCGCTAAAGCGATCTTTATTTCTGAATTTGCCATTTTGTAATATGTCCCTCCGTTACCTGATTACTCGACTTCGATCATTTCCGCGTCAGCTTTACGAAGCGAGAGCTCGTATCCTCTGACCGTTACTTCGACCGGGTCTCCGAGCGGTGCCACTTTACGCACATAGATCTCAACACCCTTGGTGATACCCATATCCATGATCCTGCGCTTTACCGCACCCTCGCCGGTAAGCTTTGCGACCTTGACTGTCTGGCCTACCTTTACCTCTCTCAATGTCCTCACTGTCTGTTCCTCCTATATCATTATTTTCTTTGCTAATTCTTCACTGACAGCCACACGGCTTTCCTTAACCTTGACTATCAGGTTCTCACCGATCGCGCTTACGACGCTTACCTCTCCGCCGACCGTGAATCCCATGTCCTCGAGATGTTTCTTAATTTCGGGAGTTCCGCCGATCTTTCTTATGATCTGGGGCTGTCCAACTTCCGCATAAACGAGAGGCATCATAACCACACTCCTTGTCTGCCGGTCTTATTACCACGCATGTATAAATATAGTTAGGGTTCGCTAACCGCCTACAAGTATAGTTAGCAATCGCTAACGCGTCAAGTGTAACTTTCCGCTAATTTACTGAATTTTCTATTGAAAATGCGTTTTTGATTTGGTAAGTTATTGCTAACTTTTGAATGGAGGCGTGATTATGGCGATACTGGAATCCGGCGAAATATATGTTGAAGCAATATATGTTTTGTCACTGGAATCCGAAAAGATCCGCGGAAAAGACATCAGCGAATACCTCGGCGTAACAAGACCGTCCGTAAGCCGCGCGCTGAATTCTCTCAGGGAAAGAGGCCTTGCCAGAAAAGAGAAAAACGGCTTGATCAGACTTACCGAGGGTGGACTGATACTCGCGAAGCATATTTATGACCGCCATCAGATCATCGCCCGCCACTTCATGGATCTGGGTGTCGACGAAAAGACCGCTAAAGAAGATGCAAGCCGTATAGAACGGTTTATAAGCGATTCCACGTTCAATGCCGTAAAAGCAAGCGTAATCAGACCTTCATAAATTCTTTACTCTACATAAAACTTTTATAAATACATAGATGATAAGATTAACGTGTAAAACCTTATTCTTCTGAAAGGAACACGGATAGTCTAATGTATTATTCTAGTATCGGCATACTGGCATTGATAATGCATATGATCATCAATACGGACATATTGTTCCGCAGGCAGTCATCTGCCCAGCCGAAAACGAATAAGACATACCGCCGTTTCCTTTTTGCCGTAATGGTATATTACACCACTGATGCACTATGGGGTTTTCTGCTTGATCTGGGCATCAGGCCGCTGGTTTACGCTGACACTGTATTATATTTTCTGTCGATGGGCCTGACTGTATTTATGTGGGTCAGATACATCGCCCTGTTTCTCAATCTCGATAAGAAATGGGTTAATATCCTCAAATCGACCGGCTGGATCGTTTTCGGTTCCGAAGCAATTGCACTCATCATCAACAACTTCGTACCTATCATGTTCCACTTCACAGATGACGGTGAATATATCGCGAGCTCAGCAAGATACATTGTTTTGTATATCCAGGTTGGTCTGTTCGTGCTGATTGCACTTGATACACTTGTAACAGCCAAAAAGCACGATACACGGGAAAGGACCCATCACCTCGCCATAGGCATATCAGGACTTGTTATGGCCCTGTTTATCTTCCTTCAGGCTCAGTTCCCCCTCATGCCGTTCTATGCGATCGGCTGCCTTCTTGCAACAAGCACGATCCACACATTCGTCGTGGTTGAAGAAAGGATCGATAGCAGCCGTAAGCTCGGTATGGTCATGACCGTTGCCTACAGAGACCCTCTCACCAATGTAAAAAACGTCAATGCATATACCGAATTCAAAGAGAACATTGAGAACGATGTAAGAAACAAAAAAGTCCAGGCTTTCGCAGTCGTTGTTTTCGATCTCAATGACCTTAAAAAAGTTAACGATACACAAGGCCATGAGGCCGGAGACGAATACATCAAAAGCGGATGTGCATTGATCTGTCATGTGTTCTGCCACAGTCCCGTCTTCAGGATCGGCGGAGATGAATTCGCAGCCTTCCTGGTTAACGAAGATTACGACAACAGAGATGAGCTCTTCACTCATTTCAACAGTCACATCGAAGACAATCTCGAGAACAACGGCGTTATCGTTTCCGCCGGCATAAGCTTGTACGACCCTGAGAAAGATTCCGGCTACGATGAGGTTTTCGCGCGTGCCGACGTCAGCATGTACGAGCGCAAAAAGGAACTGAAACAAAGACGCATAAATCACATTTAGCAGAGCGGACAAAACCGTATCGAAAATGACAGGAGAGGTTTTCTCACGGAAGTTATACTGACATCATCAAGGAAGGAGGAACGCATCAATGGAATGGCTTACGGGCATCAGAACAGCGATCGACTTTATCGAGAATAACCTCGAAGAAGACATCAGTGTACAGGATGTTGCCGACAAGGTTTTCATCTCACCGATCTTTCTGCAGCGCGGCTTCTCGCTCATGACCGGTTATAACATCGGAGAGTACATAAGAAACCGCAGACTCTATCAGGCAGCTATCGACCTGAGGAGCACGAAAGATCCGGTCATCGATATCGCATACCGCTACTGCTATGAGACACCCGAAAGCTTCACCAAGGCATTCTCGCGTTTCCACGGAGCGACACCTTCGCAGATCCGCGCAGGTGCACCGTTCAGCACTTTCCTTCCGGTAAAGATCAATATAACTATCCAAGGAGGAGACAAAATGAATTACAAGATCCAGTCTATGAAGAATTTTAAGGTCATCGGTTTTCAGAATAACTTTGACAGCGAGACATCCTACACAGAGATTCCCAAGTTTTGGGGCGAGGTAATGGAAAAGTACGCTAATGTATTCGCAGGAAAAGAGCCTGCTAACGAGTACGAGAAAGCCGTAAAGGATAACCGCATCAGCGAGTTCGGCATCTGCATAGATGACTTAGGCGGCACAAAGTTCAGATATCTTATCGCAGGAAAGTATAACGGTGGCGAGGTTCCCGAAGGAATGGAAGTCTATGAGTTCCCTGACTGCGACTGGGCCGTTTTCGATATCACAGGACCCTGCCCCGGTGCATTGCAGTCAGTCAACACAAAGATATTCACAGAGTGGCTTCCCGGCAATCCCGACTACGAGATCTCCGGCAACGCAAACGTCGAGTGGTACGCTGATGGTGATCCAGCATCCGCAGACTACAGGAGTGCAATCTGGATCCCGGTAAAGAAAAAGGCTGATTAACAAATTTAGGGGTGTCTCGACGAGGCACCCCTTTTCGTATTCACTATTGAAAGCCGTGTCAAACAGTGGCGTTTCGATAATGCTTAGCGGAAGCTTTAAACGCAAAGGCAACAAGCAGTGCTGCCACAACATATCCAAGGAGAGCTATTACTGATGACTCCGCACCGAATGCTCCACCGGTTACGAGACCCGACTGCGAGCCGGTTACATAAGTAACCAATGACTCTTCCGAAAGAGAAGGAGCTATCGTAAGAAAGCCGCCTGCCATGAATATATTCCATACCATGTGGACAACGGTTCCGTTCCATACCGAACCTGTTCTTACGGCGATCAGCGAAAACAGGACGCCTGCAGCAGTTCCCGTAACGAGAAGGCGGATGCAGTCACCTGCTGAGAACTGTTCCATCTCGGTAATGTGCATGGTTGCAAAAAGCACAGACGGGACGATAGCTGCTACAGCCGTATTCCATCTCTTCTTAAGGATGCCGAACATCACCCCTCTGAAAAGGATCTCCTCAACCACGGGAGCTGCGATGCAGTTATAAACGGTTGATGCGATCACGGCAAGTTTTGCATCCTGATCCAAATCGCCTGATACGAATTCGCCCTTTACGAAGAGGAAGAAACTTCCGCAAACCACGAGAGGCAGTACAAATGCAAGAATGATGTACAGGGGCTTAACGGCAATCTTAGACATGCCGATCTCTTCCGGCTTTAATTTGAATCCCTTGCTGTATATCAGTTTTACCGCCAGGAGAGTGATGACGAGATGAAGTATTCCCCAAA